>ERZ842401.861-NODE-861-length-44989-cov-4.368652_pt1 | contig 44989 bp, 43 predicted proteins | sample MGYA00521270_ERZ842401 | MGnify/ENA primary metagenome ERZ842401 (study PRJEB31892, sample SAMEA3878208) | bioreactor metagenome | biome: Moose rumen | place: Sweden | collected 2011-10 | study: EMG produced TPA metagenomics assembly of the PRJEB12797 data set... | reverse complement strand
AGTACACCAAGGATGTCCGCAAGCATCTCCATTCCAAGGCCGCCAAGGCCGTCTATGATTCATACGAGCACATCTCCACCCTGGAGAGACTCATGGGAAACTTCATCCCCGAGGATGACGACTTCTACAAGGGCCTGTTCGTTGCGGTTATCGAGGAAGAACTGTTCAACGACCTCGACAAGCATTTCATCCCCATCAGGCACGAATCCGTCTCTATTTTCAAGAAGGAACCCTACGAGATCGATACGATCTACGAGATAGGCAACGACCGTCAGATGGCCGAGAACACGGCCGACATGATAGATCCTGACAATCCCGAGGATTATGCGATAGTCCTGAACACCGACAGTCCCATCGCTGATTCCGTAAGAGCTTCGATGTATAGGAAAGGCCTTCCCTTCATCAATTCCCTGAATGTACGCGACCTGTCGCAGATCAGGGACTATCTTCAATTCATCACATTGGCCCTCGATTTCGAGACCATCCGCGTGAAGCATGTGAAGGAACTGTTCTCCAACTACAACGGATTCTTCGTCAAGGGCAGGGAGGAGTTCCTGCTCTCCAAACAGACCGACGGCGATATGCGCAACAGGGCAAGGGAACTGTGGGATGTGATGAAGGGCATCCGCAACATGACATACTCGCAGGTATGCGAGGCGATCTGCGACCGCAGGGCCAAGATACAGGTCTCTATCCTGATCAACGATCTCCAGGTGGCCGATCAGAAGATCACCTCCACCAATCTGAACGAGGTCAAATACGCTGTCGACAACGTCAAAGAGCTGCATCACAACGAGGAGATTCCCGAGGACGAGAAGAAGGGTGTTCTTCTTGTGGATTGCAACAAATCCATCTACATCGACAGGCCCGTAGTCTTTTATTTGGGCATGGAGCAGGATTGGAACAAGACCCTTGTTGGGAAACAGTACATAGACATCGAGGATGAGACCGATAAGAACGTGGCAAGGCTCAACGCGTTGATCCAACAGGGATCGGTAAGGTACTATTTCGTGAATTCCACAAAGGGTGGCAAGACGGCCAGACCATGCATGATGTTCGACCTACTGTACAAGAAGCCCATGAACAGGTTCTCTCTGATGTGCAGGGATTTCGTCAAAGGCCGCTGGCATCAGGAGGATCCCCAGATCATCCCGGAGGATCCTGTCAGAGGTATCGCTTCGGAGAGGACTCTGGAGAGGAGCTTCTCGAAATCCACATTCAACAACTATTACGCCTGCCCCAGGAGATTCATGTACGGGCTGTTCCTCAGCACCCCTGATGAGAAGAGCACCGAATTCGGTACTCTGATCCATTCCTTCGCAGAGTTCTATGTCTGTTATCCGACGGATGTGAAGGAACTTGGACTTGACCATTTCGTCGACCTGATATCGGACCGCTATTCAGGTCTGTCATCACCTCTGATGGAGGAGATAGACCATGCAAGGATCAGACAGGCCATGGCCACCGTTGTCAGATATATAGACCATATCGGTGTGAAGGATGCACCTTTGGATGTTCCTCTTTCCACCAAGAAGAACCCAAACAAGTTCATGATCGCCTTGGGGAAGGAGTACACCAGCTCCGTCTGCGAGGTGGATTTCGAATCGACCAAATATCCTATCCACGGTCAGCTTGACCTCTTCTGGGACGGCATCGTTAACGATTACAAGACGGGCAAACCGGGAAAGGTAGAGGACATAGTGAAGGCGATGACCCCCGATTCCGGTTACAAATTCCCGGAATTCCAGGCCCCGATCTATCTCGGATTGGTCCAGGAGCAGGAGGGCCACAGGAACATGTTCAACCTATTCTACGCCATGGACAACGATGCCATTGCTGCTGAAGGAGATATCCCGATCACATCCAACGTCAGGACCATAGGACTTTCGGATCGTACGGCCAAGCAGGCTATAATCGGAAGTCTTGGCTTCCGTGAGTTCCTTGGAGGCGTTCTTAGCAAGAATCTGAGGGACAATGTGAACGTCATTATGAGGATCATCGACGAGATGGGCCCGGAGGACATCACTGCCTGGGAGCAGGATGAGGCCCTGATCAACAACATAGTCGATGCCGTCGGTCTCAGTCGCAACAACAAGTCACATGTGAGTTCGGTCAGGAGCGGTCTCAAGAAGATCGCCGGTTACGCCAAGGACGGAGTGATAAGGTACGGCACTAACATCGAGATGACCGAAGCATTCCTGGATTCGGTCCTCGACAGGGTATCTGATATGCACGAGGTGATGAAGGAGCAGAGCAGAACGGAACTGCCTCCGACCCCAAGACTGAAGTGCTCTGATTGCCCCTATTTCTCTGTGTGTACAAAAGATGCCATCGATCTGGGAGGTGACAGCAGTGAGTGAGCTGAACGAGCCTCAGGCCAGGATAGCAGATGCACACGAGGGAATGATCGTAGTGGATGCTGGTCCCGGCACCGGGAAGACCCACACCATCGTCGAGCGCTATGTTCGTCTGATATCCAAACCGGATGTCTCCCCGAGGGATGTCCTTCTGATGACGTTCACCAACAATGCCGCATCGGAGATGGAGGAACGTATCAAGCGCTGCATGACCGACCTCCATAACGAGAAGGATTCCAAATTGATCATGACCAAGACTTTCGATGCGTTCTGCCTGTCGATCGTCCTTGACTCCCCGGATCTCGTCAGCGAGTTCTTCGGCATCAGCGAGAGGCTGACCAGAGCTGCAACCATGCAGCAGAACGAATCCCTCAAGAGGGATTATTTCATGCGCTTCATGGACTCGTTCCTCAATCTGCGCGGAAGCGATTATGGAAGCGTGGCGATCATCGCCAGCGAGGATCCGCTGTCGGTGATGAGCCTGATCAACAACCTGATGTCCCGCGGCATAATCCCGCTTAAGAAGAGATGGTTCGGCAACAAGTGGTCCGAAGTGCTCGAAGGCGATACGGGATACATCCTTAAGAAGTTGATCGAAAAGAACGGTACGACAGGTTCAAAATCATTCAACTGGACGGTACTGGAGTCGATGGACGAGAACACATGCTGCGGGCTCCCCCATCGCGCCGGTAACGAACCTGTTCCTCCGGAGATCCTTGAAGAATGCGCTCAGGAGCCGAGAGAGGACCTCTTCAGATTCGTGCATGACGTCTACTTCGAGTACATCAGACAGTCCATCACAGACAACAGACTGACATTCAATCTCGTGGCCATCATGGCCCTTACTTTGCTGTATTCCAAGCAATCGGTCCGCGAAAGGAACAGTTTCCGCTACCTAATGGTCGACGAATTCCAGGACACCAATGCGAACCAGCTGATGATATCGCTGATGATCCTGGCCGAACCGAACCTGTGCGTGGTCGGCGATTGGAAACAGGGAATCTATGGCTTCAGGTACGTCTCCATAGAGAACATAACCAGATTCGAGGAGAAGGCGGTCGAATACAGGAGGTTCCTGAACGAGGATGGTGTGAAGAGGGTCGGATTCTCTATCCCTGAGGTACAGAAGCTCCCCCTGGACCTGAACTACCGCTCATCCCAGCTCATAATAGACAAAGCATTCGACTGCATATTCCTGAAAGGCTCCAACGAGGAGGAGATCGACGATGCATCACTCCAGAAGGATGTCGTGAGGATCACGGCCAAGAGGGAGGACATTGACGATGACACCTATGTGAGATTCGTCCAATCTGACTCGAAGGAATCCGAGGTCGAGGATACCGTCCGTGCCATAAGGGACTACGTTAATTCAGGAAGATACGTGGTCAAAGGCGGCGACGATTCACGCCCGGTAGGATACGGCGACATCGCGGTCATATGCCGCAAGACCGAGCACTGCAGGATGATACGCGACGCCTGCGAGGCCCACGGTATACCCGCATACCTCCAGGGAGATGTGCAGATCATGTCCACCCGCGAGGGAAAGCTCGCACTTGCATGGCTCAGATACGTTAACAACGACCGCGATCCATGGGCCTTCGTACCCATCATGGCGGATATGGATTACACCCCTATCCAGATCCAGGATGCCTACAAGGATGCATCTAAGATACCGAAGATCCTCGTGGAACAGAGAGATAGATTATATCGTAAGAGAAGGAGGATCACAGACCTCCTGACCAGCCTGTTCCAGTTCTACAGGCTTGACAACGATATCACCCAGGCCATCATAACCACAATGTCCAGCGTCCACAGGAATTCCCTCCTGACGATATCCGATGTGATAAGGATCATCAGCGATGACATCGAGAACGAATCCACCTACACGGTGGAGAACTTCGTTGACGACAAGGCGGTCACCATAATGACCATGCACAAATCGAAGGGACTCGAGTTCCCAGTGGTCATCGTTCCGTTCATGGACAGGGGCACCATGCCCGGTTCAAGCCATTCCGCCTCCACGTTCTCATACGAGAACAAGCTCGGTATCCGCTGTTACAAGGAGATAGGATACTTCGGCGACTATTCCAAGATCTGCCTGAATTGGAAGGCCAAGCTCGCAGCATCGGCCCTGGATGCAGATTACAGCGAAGAGAGGAGGCTCATGTTCGTTGCCCTGTCCAGGGCGAAACAGTACGAGACGATCATCTGCGGCCCCAACCCGTCGAAATTCATTGATGGACTACGTTCCGGTGAGTTCGAGACCATCCCCGAAGCGGAATCCGACCGCCATCAGAGGACCGAAGAGCTCATTCCCATGCCCAAGGTCCCAGACTATCCGAAGAGGAGGAGCAAGCTCGGAGTCCATGACATCCTGGACTTCTCCCAGGCGGAGGACGACATCTCCGTACCGGAGGGCTCCGACGAGGTCAGCGGAAAGGGTATGGAGTACGGGGAGGAGGTGCACAGGATAGCAGAGAGGATGTGCCACGGAAGACCCGTGGACGAGAGCTATCCCGAAGTGGCCGAGATCAGGAAGGTACTGGACAGCGTCAAAGACGCGGATATCCTGTATGCGGAGATGGAATGCGGACTGCCCCTTGAAGGGAAGGACATGACCCTCAGGGGCGTCATAGATCTCCTCGCCCTTTTCGAGGACCATGTGGAGATCCATGATTACAAGACGGATGTCTCGGACCGTTTCGAGCAGGAATACATCATACAGCTTTCCGTCTACGCCTATGCCGCCCAGGGCTTCTTCAAGAAACCCGTGCGCTGTTTCATAGACTATGTTTCCAGAGGGATCACCAAGGAAATTGCTTCGGTACCTCTCGGAACAATAATAGCCAGAGCCGAAAAATCTATGCAATCCATTAATAGTAAGTAAATTATGTCAAACACATGAAAGGGCTAACATCCGAAGAGGTAACTCAGAGGAAGAACGAAGGCAAAGTAAACAGTACTGAAGTCAAGACGAGCAGAACTTACACGGATATCATTCTGAAAAACACTCTGATTCCGTTCAACATCGTGCTCTTCATCCTGGGTGCGGCCCTTCTTTTGCTGGGTAACGCCATCAGCGCCATTTCGGCCACCGGTGTCGTCATCCTGAACATCATCATTTCAACATTCCAGGAGATCCGTGCCAAGCACCGTCTCGACAAGATCTCCCTCCTGACACGTCCCAAGGTCACTGTAGTCCGTGACGGCCAAGAGGTCGTCATCGACCAGAACGACATCGTACAGGACGATTATGTCATAATCCGTGCCGGCGAACAGGCCCTTGTCGACGGTATCCTGGATTCATGCAGGTCCCTTGAGATGGACGAGTCCCTTCTGACCGGAGAATCGAGCACTGTCAAAAAGAACGTCGGCGACACTATCTACTCTGGATCCGTCTGTATCACAGGAGAGGGAGGGTTCACAGTCACCGCATTCGGTCACGAGTCCTACGCCTCGCAGATGCTCAGAAGCGCCAAGAAGTTCACTTCCAAGAAGACACCCCTCCAGATGGAGACCAACACCATCACCGGTGCCCTCATGGCCCTTGCCTTCTTCCTACTGTTCCTTTCGGTCATCGTCGAGGTCATCAGGGGAGTCAACCTACTGGACCTTTCTGGCATGGAGGATGTCCTTGAGATCTTCGTCATCTGTCTGGATATCGTCCCCATCGCATTGTTCCTGCTCATCACGCTTACCTACATGCTCACAGCCATCAGGATGGCGGATACCGGAGTCCTGCTCCAGAGGGTCAACTCGGTCGAATCCCTGAGCCATGTGGACGTCGTCTGTATGGACAAGACCGGAACAATCACAACCAACAATCTTCTATTCGAGACAGCGGAATACCTCATCGATTCGGCAGAGGCCGAGAAGATGATCCGCTTGTTCACTACGCTGACAGGCAGCAGGAACAAGACCATCAACGCGATCTCCCAAAAATACGGAACGATCGATGGTGAGCTCATAGACGAGATCCAGTTCAGCTCTGCCAGGAAATTCAGCGCAGTCAAGGCCAGACTTGACGGAAAGACCTACACGATGTACTCCGGAGCATGGAATGTCCTCCGTGAGCACACAGAGAATGCTGAAAGGATCGACCGCATCAACGAGCGCGAGTCCTCCAGAGGATTCAGGACGCTCGTGCTCTGTTATTCCGAGGATCTCCCCCTTACCGTTGACGGCGAGTACGTCATCAACCCTCTGAAACCCGTATCCGTCGTATCCATCAGGGACGAGGTCAGACCCGACTGCAGGGCGACCATCGATGTATTCCTCAAGAACGATATGGAGATCAAGGTCATATCCGGAGACGACCCCGTCACCGTGGATGCACTCTTCAAGATCGCAAAGCTCCCCGGAGAGAGGAAGATCATCTCCGGACCCGAACTCGAGAAGATCCCGGACGGGCAGCTGGACAAGGTCGTTCTGGAGACCAACATCTTCGGAAGGATGAAGCCCGAGAACAAGGAGAAGGTCATCGAGGTCCTCAAGCGCAACAGTAAGTACGTCGCTATGATCGGAGACGGAGTCAACGATGTCAAACCGATCAAGTCCGCCCAGGTGGGTATCGCCCTGGAATCCGGTTCCGGTGCGGCCAGAGGTGTGGCCGACATGGTCCTGATGAACGATAACTTCTCGGCGCTCCCCCAGGCCTTGGTCGAGGGAAGGAGGACCATCTCGGGAATCAGGGACATCCTGAAGATCTACATCTCAAGGAACTTCGCACTGGCGGTCATGTTCATCGGTCTGTTCTTCTTCCTCGGAAGAACTCCGATGCTCCCGATTCAGAACACATTCTATTCGCTGATCGCGATCACCATAATCGCATTCTTCATGACCGTCTTCGCCGCTCCTGAGAAGAACGACGAACTGATCCTGCCGGGAGTCATCAGATTCTCACTGCCTTCGGCTCTGGTCATAGGATTCTTCAGCATATTCGTATACATGATGACGTTCTATATCGTATCCGAAGAGATGTTCGGCATAGTCATCGATCACGAATTCTATTCCTACCTCGACACACTGACCGAGTACATCGACAAAGATATAGACAGACTTGTGATGGATTACCTGGCAGTCAGCGGTTCGGAATTCTATCTGGATAGCATGAGCGTACGTGCTGATATTATCGCAAGATCGACCATGGTCACATTCGCGGCGGTCACCGGTGCACTCCAGCTGCTCATCGTCTGCCCGTATGTCAAGTTCCTCTCGGTGGACGGAAGGGTCAACAAGAGAATCCTTCCCTTCCTGCTTGTTGTCTTCGTACTGTTCATAGCAGGAGCGGCATACCTGTTCCTCCCCTGGGCACTTGCGATCCTTGGAATGAGCAGAATCCCCACGATCCTCTCGCTGTTCGTCATTGCGATGTGCGTCATCGCGTTCTTCACGATCCTCCTGGTCGTCAAGCACAACAAACTGAAGAGAGTCGTGGACATCTTCGAGAACTGGTACCTCAAGAGACTCGACAAGGAGTACACCAAGGGAGATGTCGTCAACGAGGAAAGCTTCACTCTTGAGGATCTCAAGGACGGTATGAGCCGTCGTTAAACATCTTGATCATCAGATAAGAGGCCATACGGGCGTCCGAGAGCGCCCTATGGTCCTGGACACCGTTGATGCCTGCCGGATCACCCTCAACGATGTGGGAATAGGCATAATCGAGTTTTGGATACCTGTATTCGCGGCCGTAGTACTCACTCGGCAGTTTGCAAACGTCCTTCGCTGCGAGCATGATGTCCGTACAGGGCATGAATGTCCCTCTGAGGCTCCAAGGCTCATGATAGAGGAACTTGTCCATATCGTATGCAACATTGTATGATGTAACGACCTTATTGCGCAGCAGACGCCTGACATCCTCTATGACCTTCATCGCTGGAGGCGCATCGGCGACCATATCCAGGGTCATATCGGTGTTCTGGAATATCCACGCGTTCCTGTGGTAGTCGTCCCAGTCGTCGACATCATAACCTAGGACAGAAGAATACGCATCCTCAACGGTACCTTTCCGCAAGGATACTCTGGTGATACCGACATCGACGACCAGGTCCTTGGGTGCTCCGTAGAGTCCTGTTGTCTCCGTATCGAGAACGTAGATCTCGTCCGGCGGGATATCGTCGAGGGTCATGAAGTCCATGGAATTGCAATGATGGACAACTATAAACCAGATTGTATCATGCGAATATCAGTCATCAGGTGTTCCGGTCATGAGGTACGAACGTGTGGTCACGGGGAGATTCATAAGCCGCCCCAACAGATTCATCGCAAAGGTGGAGATAGATGGTAAGGAAGAGACCGTTCATGTGAAGAACACCGGCAGATGCAAGGAGATCCTACAGCCTGGAGCCACCGCTGTGCTTTACGATTCTGACAATCCCGAGAGGAAGACCAGATACGACCTGATCGCCGCTTACAAAGGGGACATGCTCATAAACATCGACTCTCAGGCTCCGAACAAGGCGTTCCAGGAGTTCATTCCCGTATCCGGTCTGTTCGGCGATGATCCCAAGATCCACTCAGAATACACACATGGCGACTCTAGGTTCGACTTCTACATCGAGGACGGAGACAGGAAGATATTCGTCGAGGTCAAGGGCGTGACGCTCGAGTATAACGGGATCTGCAGCTTCCCTGACGCACCTACGGAAAGGGGCCTCAAACACCTTAAAGGACTGAAAAGAGCGGTTGACGAAGGATACGAATGTTACGCGGCATTCGTCATCCAGATGAAACCCATGAGATACTTCACACCGAATTACGCCACCCATGAGGAATTCGGGCAGGTCCTCGAAGAGGTTAACAAAGCAGGAGTGGGAATACTGGCCTACGACTGCATCGTGGAACCCGATTCCATGACGGTGGATTCCCCCGTGCCCGTAAGGTTCAGATGATCTCTTTGATCAGTTTGCGGATCCTTTCCTGGGATTCCTCTGCGGTGCAGACCGTATTGACCATGAACACGGCGCATTCCGACAGGTATCTTCTGAAGAACTCTCTTCTGAGATCAATATCCATCTCCCCGCGTACCAGCTGATGGGGGTTGCAGAAATCATGTGCCTCAAGATACGCCAGAGCCTCGTCCACACCGAGTCTGCGCTCTATGAAAGGGTCTTCCTTATCTCTCTTGAGTAGAACTATGATTGAAACCGAGGATTTGGGTATGACTGCACCCTCACCTCTTATCCAGCGGACGTTACCGATGCCTCTGCCATTGTTATCGAACTTAACTCCAATGACGAGGGGCTTGTACTCTTCCCAGACATCGCCTATGTCCGCATCGATGTAGCAGTTCTTCTCGGAACCTGTTATCCTAGGTCTGCCGTTTCCGAACTGGACGAAATACCAATCATCCGAGATCAGATGCGAATTATCCATCCTGAGGAGACCCCAGGACTGTGTGGTCTTTCCGGTCTTTGAAGGCGCTATAAGAGAGACCCCGCGACCGTCTATATCGATCGCCGCACCATGCACGGAGTAGATCTCGTGCGACCTTTCCAGTATGTTACCGGCCAATCCGAGGGCCACGCTCTTGATCCATCCGTAATAGTCGAAATTGAACAGGAACATGGTGAAGTTCGAGATATCGTACTCCGCATGGAGCTCCGAATCATCCTCGATGCAGTAGATCCTGGCATGGGGACGTACGTGATCGGACATATGGTAGAAATTGTCGGACCACATGTCGATGAAATCCTTTTTCTGACAGTTGAGCTCTACGCATATGCCGTTGATGTCCGCCTTATGGGTGTGGTAATTGACGGTGCTGCAGATCTTCAGAAGCTCTTTCGTCCTTTCATCGCCGATGATTTCGACCTCGTATGCCATATGATCGTTACTGGATAGGATAAAAGAATTGAAAACGTTTGGCCTCCCCGAAGGGAGGCATTGGTTGTTCAGTTTCTGAGATACACGCCGTTGCTATCCAGATTGGATGCGGAACCGGTTGATATTGATGCACTGCTGGATCCGATGTAGAACGCTACCGCGTTGCTCATGCTGGAAGGCATCTCGACAGCCGCCATCAGAGTTCCGTTCACGGTTGCTGTTACTACAGTGCCCTTGCTCAAGCTTCCCATCGATTTCTGTGTCCCGTAGGACTTGAACGCTTTGGATCCTGTTATCTCCTGCGTCATCCCATTAGGACAGATGGCAAGGATCGTTCCCGAGGTGTAAGTGTAGCTTTTATCGGCATCGATGGCCGAGTTACCGCCGCTAGTGGACACTATGACCACATCGGTCCCGTTGAAGGAGATGGAACTGCTGTTGGTGTCCAGACCATCGCCTCCTGCGTATACGTAGAGGTATCCGCCGGAAAGGATCAGTCCTCCACCAAGGGAGTTCACTCCGTCGTCCGTTGAAATGAGCGATACGCTTCCGCCGGAGATGGTGATGGCGTATCCCTCGAGTGCCTCATAGCTGCCTGTTACGGAAACGGTTCCGCCGGTGATCTGGAGGGATCCGTCGGCGTGAGCTCCGTCATCCATGCTGTTCAGAGTCACCTTTCCTCCGGAGATAGTGATGTTCCCTGTGGGTCTCACTCCGGAATCCATGGAGTCCTCGTTGTTCGCATGGAGGGCATCGTCATATGCATCGATGATGACAGTTCCTGACTTGATCTGGATCGAGTTGGAAGCTTTGATTCCCTTGCAGGAGTACGAGGTCACATTCTTGTTACCTTCGCTGTTCCCTCCTCCCTGCATCCTGCTGTCTCCATCGGGCTTTCCTCCCTGGCCTCCCTGGCCTCCGCGTCCCTGGGGTGCACCAGGGACGACAGATGCTGTGGATGTTGCTCCGATTCCGGCGATTATGTCGACCGTTACCGTTCCGCTGGTCTCCTCGATCACCACGTCGAATGCCGCATCGATACCGTCGCAGTATGACTTGATCGTGAGCACGGTGTCTCCGTCGTCGGAATTGATGTTCACGGTACCGCGCTGCTTGCCGCTGCTGCTGATATCGGTGCTGGTCGTCTTGATTGCATCTCCTGATGTTGCGTTCAGTGTTATGTTACCTGATGTGATGGTCACGCTGTCATTTCCCTTCAGACAGTTGTCCACTGCCGTTACGTAGAGTGTAAGGTTCTTGACGGACAGGTCGTCCTTCGAGTGTATTCCGTTGTTGTTGGCCGATACAATGACCAGCTTTCCGTTGCCCTTTAACTTCAGGTCGCAGACGCTGTAGACGCTTGCCGAGATGCCGTCTTCGGACACTTCGGAACGGTTGTCGTATATGGTGTTCACCGTGTTCTTCTTCGCTGTGATGGTCACATCATCTCCGGATCCGATGTAGATGGGTACCTCGGAGGACGTCGTGATCGTTAGACCGTTCAGTACGAGCTCGAAGTCGTAATCCCCTGCTTCGATGACTATGTTACCGTTGAGCGTACCGGATATGCTGTATGTGGTCCCTTTTGTATCATTCATTCCGCTGAATGTGATTGTGTAGCCTTCGCTGGTGGTGGTGATGGTGTAACAGTTGTCCGAACCGCTTTCGAACGTGATGGTGAAGGGGTATTCCCCCGTCTGTGTCACGGGCGTGGTGGTCGAAGTCGATTCCTCCCCGGTGTCGATTGTCGTATCCGTTGTCCTTGATTCGGCACTGCCGCCGGAAACAGGGTCGTCGTTATCCGATGACGGCCCTGCTAATGCGAACGCTGCCCCTCCGATGGCGACCAATGCCGCTATGGCGATAATACCGATTATCTTTTCGTCCATTCTATTCCTCTTTGATTCTAATCTTACATATGATTGAGGGCGATCAGCCCGTTGTTAACGATCCCACTGGATCTGGTGTTGTCTATTGTGATTGCGATCGGTTCTTCCGATTCGGTTTCGATTGTACCTCTGGGTCCGCTGCCGTATCTCGGCAGGTTGCAGTTGACCGCCAGGGACATCCCGTTGGAGATCCCGGCGAAGCATTCCGGCATCTTGCCCAGGACCATCTCCTTGTAGGCGCTGCCGTACTTGCTGAAAGATGTCTTGTACAGATGATTGCGATTCATCACTTCCAGCAACCAGCGGGGGAGACCGTACATCGTCTTGACCTCCATGAGCATGTATCCGTCCGGGAGGATGCTGTGTCCTCCCAGATCGGAATCCAGCCTCACATCGTCCGTACGGGCCAGTATGTTGCTGTCTATCGTGATACGGAGATCACTTCCATCCTTGGGCATGTACGCCTCGCGTTCGTAGGTGAGCAGCATCGCAGGATGGATCCCGGGGTAACGGCTCCTGAAGAAGTCTATCTCCTCCCCGATCTGGGTGTGGGGGAAATCCTCGGAACCGTCTCCGAACCATGCCATAGCCTTGTCCAAAGGCATGGTGAGACGGCGCTTGTATACGACCGAGTCTTTCTTCTTCTTCAGCTCTACGAACACCTCACCGGCGGATGCCGTCTCCCCGTAGCAGCGGAAGCGCAGCTTCTCCTTGTATAGGGGCTTCTCTATCGAGCGGCGCACCAGCAGGAAGCTGTCGGTATCGAAGTAGATGTTGCGGATCGTGCTGTGACCGTATCTGTCGAGCTCCATGTGCTCCTCAAGCGCCTCATAGACGGCTCTGGTCTGTTCCGCATCCATCAGATACTTCATCTCGTGTCTCTTGAATACCATCTTGAATGTCATTCAAACACCCCTCCTCAGAGGCCTCCTCTCTCGGTCTCCTGACGGACGATGGCCACCTCGAGGTTCCCGTTCCTTACGCGTATCTTGTCGATGAGTTCCTTCTGCTGTTTCTCGTCGTTCATCGTGACGTTGTATCTCAGTTTGAACATGCTTCCCATGTTCGTGGATTTGACCGACACCAGTTCGCAGGAGCTGGTGTACTCGCTGAGCAAGGTATCGATCTCGGAGTTGTAGTCGAGATCCTCGGGGATCGTGATCATGATCTCCCTGTCTGCGGTCTTGGCGCGTGATTTGCCGAAGTTCGTGTATGTTGCGAGGATTATCACCAGGCTCACGATTGCGGCGAACATAGCAGCGTAAGCGAGGAAGCCCATTCCGATGAGCAGACCGGTCGCCATTGAGAGGAAGATGATTGCGATCTCCTTGGCGGATGCGGGTGCAGAACGGAATCTCACGAGGCTGAATGCGCCTGCGATTGCGATTCCTGCTCCGATGTCCCCGCTGACCACCATGATCACTACGCAGACGATCGCCGGCAGCAATGCGACTGTGAGTGCGAAACTGTCGCTGTGACTGTTCCTGTAAATGTACATCAGTGAGATCCCGAATCCCACTACGATGGCGAACCCGATGCATATCAGGAACTCCATCGGGCTTATGGCATCCGCTGTGCTGATTATGCTGTCGAATATGTCACTCATGTTCCCATCTCTCTTCGAGCTGTCTTGATTCCCCGGAAGGGCACATGAGTGCAGCCATGGCGGTGGCTGAGATCGTTCCTACGCCGGGGGCAGTTTTTCCATTATCCTTTGTTATCATTCTAATTCACTTGTTGCTGTGTACTTTGGGGTTTGGATCCTATCAGGATCGGAGTTAGAACTGTAACCCGTTCACAGCGACAATTGAAGGGATTTCTGGGCAAAAGGTGCGTTGAACGATATGTAGAAGTCCGGCATGGGTTCTTCGAAGGATGGAACGTCCTCTTCCTGTTCCTCATCGTCTTCGATCACGACGAAATCCGCATCGTCTTCAGCGGGCTCATCATCGAATCCACTTGCGCGAGAATCGGCCGAATTGATGTTGGAAGTGGAGCGCATGTAGTACTCGAGCAGGGATGCCAGTTTGGCCTTCAGTTTCTCGGCCACATCATGCATACCCTGTTCCTCAGCGAAATCGATGGCATCTGCCACGAATCCGGGGTCGAAGTTCCTGATGTCCCCTTCGATCATAGGCTCGATATTGGCCTCGAGTACCTCGGGTTCAGCATCATGCTCGTATCTGGGCTGCTGCTCAGGGACCATGGGGGCCATGTCAAACTTATCGAACGGTGCGAACCTGTCCTGTCCGAAGAAATAATCGGGGGACCCCATAGGCTCAGAAGGAGCCTCGAGTCCGGTGAAAGGAGCCTTAGGCATGGTCATGCCAGCATCGTCTCTCAGGGTCTTGGGGCCATCTCCGTTGCGGAATGGTTCCGACATCGTAAAGAGCACCCTCTCCTCGTCGGATACATCGTTGGATGAATCCAGAGCCTGCGCTGGAAGAGCGAAGAGGATTGCCGCGGTGATTGCTGCCACGGTAACGGCCAAAATGAGAGCCCTACTGTTCAACAGTCGTATTGAATAAATTCTACTATTTAACAATCGTTGAATCGTTGTCAGAATTTGTGCGAATTCAATTCCATATGATCTTATGATAATCTCTGAGCACCGTGCGTCTGTAACGTACCCTGGGATGACCGATGACATAAACTGCGAATGCATTCAGTCCCTTGTCGATCTCTGGGAAGAATGATATGAATCTCTCGGGATCGTTCTCGGATGCCTGCAGGAGCCATCTGGAATGGAATCCGCCGAGTCCCATGATGCATGCCATCAGGTCTATCTGCTCTATTGCGATGATAGCGTCGATTGGGAACCTTGCGAATGCGATGATCAGCTGCCTGCCCTCCCATGTGAAAGGATTGTTCTTCCCTTCCATCCCGCCGTCCACATAGTCCACGAACTGCTTGATCCTGGGATGCTCCCCTGTATGGGTCCTCAGGATATCGGCGGACCCCTTCATGAATTCCGAGAACTTAGTGTCGATGACTGCGAATTCGACCTTTCTTGGATTCTCTGCCGTAGGGGCGTATTTTGCCGAGGAGATCAATGCCTGTATCTCCTCCTTAGTGCAGGGACGGTCGAACCAGCGTTGACTCCTCCTCTGCTTGTATAGGGCCATCAGATCATCCTATCCGAATGCCAATTCTCCGACCTGAGAGACATCTCCCTCTTCAGTCCCTTTGAGCGTTATCGCACCGACCGGACATACGGATGTGCAATGACCGCATTTGAAACAGGAATACGGCGAATCCATCTCTATAGCCTTCTTGGAATCGCTGATTGCCAGATGTCCGCGGATACAGACTTTGACACACTGTCCGCACCCGATACATTTGTCTGAGATGGATAAACATTCGGAAAACATGGGTAAACAACTGTTGGCGTTAAACAATTGTTTATAATATAAAAATCATATACAGTACCAGTCACTTCTATGGTGACTGGATGTGATGGGATGGCGAAAGCACTGATATTCGCAACGGGATTCTTGACCAAGAAGAAATACACTCCGATTGCAAAGTACATTTCAAAGAACGCAAAGACAGACATCTTCGACCTCAAGGACCTCATGAGACTGAACCTTGACGCCTATGATACGATCATCTTCGGTACAAACAACAACGGCGGAAAGGCTGATAAGCTCGTCGCAGAGTTCGTAGCCAACAACCAGGAAGTCCTTTCTGGCAAGAAGAAGTACTTGTATGTCCTAGTCTCCAAGGACGGAGAGAAGGAGCAGGCAGAGGCAGCGGCCGTAGCGGAGGAGCTCGGACTGAACGATGTATTCTGCATCCCGATGAAGTCCGAAGAGACCAACGAATCCGGTTTCGCGGCTGTCATCGACGATTTCGTAGCGAAGATTTGATATCATGGAGATGGACATCCGTCTGATAATCCTGATAGTCTATCTAATACTGAACATCATAGCTTTCCTGGCATTCGTCTGGGATAAGCACAAGGCAGAGAACGACATGTGGAGGACGAGGGAATCCACCCTCATCACTCTGGCATTCTTCGGTCCTTTCGGGGCTGCGATTGGAATGCTGGTCGTCAGGCACAAGACCCGCAAGATCAAGTTCAAGCTGGTTTATCTGTTCCTGATAATCCACATCATCCTGTTGGGCTATCTGACCTACAGCGGTGAATTGTACATCTCGGCTTAATCGTTCAGCTGATAAGATTTACGAACATCTAATTCCTGCCAGGGGTGACCGAGCAGCACTACGCGGCTGTCCTCCCTCTGGCGGATAATTTCCATTCCCACTTTTGATCCCAATTCGTTGGCGAAATCGGTGATTTCCTGGAATGATGGCATGCATGACATGCTGAGACGCTGCCTCGATCCGCCCACGAAGACGTATCCTTTGGGCTCTATGAGCTCCGGATCTGCTATCTTGTCGAGTTCTGCATACTCGTCGACCCAGCCCAGGTTGTGATCCTTCACGAGGGTGTGCCTGACCACCGTGCTGGTCTTCAGGGAAGGCATAAGCTCCAGTGTGCGCATCAGTCTCTCCCAGCCGTCCTTCACCTTCGGCCTGCAGACCTTGAGATAGACCTCCTTGTTGGGGGCCGCGACGGTGACATACGTCTTTGTAGGGAGTTCATCCAGAGCTGCAAGCTGATCCGGATACGTACCGTTGGTCACAAGGAAAGTGGACATGCCCCTCCTGTGACACTCCTTCAGGAAATCCGAGAGATAAGGATAGGTGATCGGTTCCCCGGCAAGCGAAATGGCGACCTGATTGGGGTTCATAGCTTCCTCGAACCTCTTCTTATCGCAGCGCGGATCCCCTTTGAAACCTTGAATGAGCTTCCTCTGCTCGTTTATCAACGCATCGAGCATCTCCTTGGGCTCGGCCCAATCCGTGACCTCGAAATCGCTTCCCTGGACCCTCCAGCAGAATGTGCACATGTGGCTGCATTCATTGATGGCCGGCGTCATCTGAAGACATCTGTGGCTCTCGATGCCGTAAAAGTCCTGTTTGTAGCAATGGCGCTCGTGGAGCATACTCTCCTTCATCCAATGGCATAGCTTCACGGCAGCATGGTCCTTGTAGATACGGTACTGTTGTTTGATGAGTAGGTTCCTGTAATCCTCGTCCATGCTATCGCCTCAGAAATCGAACAGGCTGGCCTGATTCTTCCTCTTGGGTTCGGCAGTCTTTGCCTCAGCTTTGACCGGTTCCGCCGTAACTGCAGGCGGTTCCTCTACCTTCTTCTTGGATGATGTCTTCTTCGGGGCCGCCTCGGATCCCTTTGCCTTATCGGTGATTATCGCATAGACCGCTTTGACATCCTTGGAATCAGGTTTCTTGTCCATGAGGAATCCCAGTTCCTCGGGTTCGAGGAGCAGCTCCTCTGTAAGCTTCACACGCATCTCCTGGTCGTTGGCTACTATCTGTTTGACATATGGCAGCACATCGAGGTCAGCACGTTTCGTTGATGTGTGAAGATACATCGCTATCTTCAGATCCACCGATTTCCTCAGAGTGCGCACGGTCTTGCTCCTGGACATCTTGCTCAGGTATGAAGGGAAATGGAGACGGTCATGGGAGTATCTGCTGCTCATGCGTGCCGTGTTGACCCCTGCAGTGAGAGTATCGCTCGCATAGGACCAGAATCCGAAATACTGGCGCCTGCTGACCCTTCCGAGATAGATGTCGGCACGGGAGAGCTTCTCATACCCGCGTACAAGGTCTCCCTTGTCAAGATACTCATAAGGAAGGTTCTCGTCGACCCATAGTTCCACCTCCGGGGGATCAGTATCCACATTGCGCATGAGCTCCCTGGCCTTCATAGCGTCGTCCGATCTGAATATGGCGGCCATGAGGGAGTACATATCGCTCCTCTTGTCACGGTATGATACTTCCTCGGCCATCTCCATGGTGATATGCGTCTGTCCCAAGGAAAGTGACTCGAGATTGCGGACCGCAGCACGCATATCCCCTCCGGCCCTCTCAGCCACTACATCCAAAACGCCCGGATCGACCGTTATGCCTTCGTTCTGAGCTATCCTGGCCAGAGCCTTGACTATGGAAGGTGCCTTGGGCTTCTGGAACGTGATCTGTACTGTATCGGTCTTCGCTGCACTGCATTTGCGCGAGAGCTCGTAGAAATCGTTGACTATCAGGATGAGGGGCTGTTGCGTCTCCTTTATGAGCCTGGTGATGACAGGTATAGCTCCCCTGTCGGAATTGCCGAAGAAGTTATCCGCCTCATCCAGAACGATGAGCTTCCTCTGTCCCTTTGAACTGTCCATGTAGGAACCGTCATCGGAGAACGTGTTGAACCTGGAACCACGGACCGCCACATCCTCTATGGCTGCAGCATCACGCTGGTCCGATGAGTTCATCTCTATGAGGGACCAGCCCATATCCCTGGCCAATGCCTGGGCGGATGTTGTCTTTCCGATACCGGGAGTACCGATGAGGACCAATGCCCTCTTGTCTGGGATGCCGTTGTTCCAGGACTCGGCCCACATCCTGAGTGTGTTGACCGCTCCCGGATTGCCGATGACATCGTCCAATGACTGCGGGCGGTACTTCTCTGTCCAGTCCATCACTGTTCCCTCTTACCGACATTCCTGAAGACATCCAACAATGAGAACATGAACAGACCTATCTGCAGGAAGAAGAGCACTACCGTCGTACCCTGGTTCTGACTGAAAGAGGGCGCCAGGTAGTAGAGTATGATCGTCATGGAGATGAAGATGAACGCCTTCGACCACCTGCGCTGTATGATCTGCCCGAGACCGAATATATTGAAGAATCCGGGGATGACCGCCAAGGCCACGGAAAGGTAATCCATGACGTTCAACGTCCTCCTGACGACCACTGGTTCACTCGGAGGCGTGTACTGGACCTTCTCGCCGCAATAGGGGCAGTATTCCGATCCGTTGGGAAGGGCTTTCCCGCAGTTGAGGCACATATCGGAATATGTGATTCCTCCCCTGTTGTCGATCCTTATGGCCTGATCCGCCCAAGCTCCGCATTCGTAACAGAAATCCTGTCCTTCTGGGATCTCGTTCCCACATCCTCTGCAAATGCGCTTCATATTCTGGGCCCTCCCAATATCATCTGGTATGTACCGTTATCTCCCACTACCTTAATACTTTCTCCGTAAAGTTCGGTCATTATGTCATCGGTGAGCACGTCCTTCTTGCTACCGTCGTGCAGAATAATGCCGTCCTTGAGTGCTATAATACGGTTAACAGATGGAGGGATATCTGAGAGATCATGGGTCACAAGGATCAGTACGACACCGTTCCTAATCAGTGAATCCAGCAGGGACCTGAATTTGGATCTCATGACAATGTCCAATCCGGTCATCGGCTCGTCCAGTATCAGCAGATCCGGTTCGTGGACCAATGCTCTGGCGATCAGGGCACGCCTCATCTCCCCGAGGGACAGCTTGGAGACCTCACGGTCAAGGATATCGTCGATACCCATCATCCTCGCAGCCGACCTGACCTTGGAATCTATTTCGTCGGAGACGATGCGGTCTGGATGGATTCCCAATCCGCTGAACAGACCGGAACACACGACCTCGTAGACCGTGATATCGGAGGAGAAAAGGTTCTGAAGATCCATCGATACGACGCCGATGCGCCTCAGAAGATTGGACCGGCTGCATCTCTCCTTGCCGAATATCCTGAAGACGTGGGGATCATCCTCGTCGAAATACGGATATACTCCACCACTGAGAAGAAGGGACAAGGTGGTCTTCCCGGACCCGTTGGGGCCCAGGATGGCCACGCTCTCCCCTTGGAAAATGTCAAGGTCGATGGGACCCAGTATGAGGTTTCCGTCCTTTACGACGGATACGTTCCCGAGTTCCACCACCTTGTGCTTCATGACATCGCTATCACGATGTCCTAATTAATCGGTTCTCATTATCCTATCCAGCTCAATGAGCTTGTTGGCCACGATCCTTCCCTTGGGAGTGAGTTCTATGGTCACGGCACGGGAGCCCTTGGTGACCTTCTGTGTGAGTAACCCCATGGCCTCGAGACGGTCCAATTTGTCAGGGATACGTGGATTTGATGACACGTTCCTGTAGACGTCTATCTTCTTGCACTCGCCGTTGATGGAGAGGAACAGCATGATCGATATCGTATGCTTCTCCTCGAACCCCAGGACGCTCGTCTCTATTTCTTCATCCATGATATCCTCACGAATCATTGGTGTAGGCCATATTTGGTTCTTTTTTCTGAACCAAAGCAAAAGCTACCAAAGTCAGCGCTGATAGAGGTAGTGCGATGATAAGCGGATCTACGTATGCGATGATGGAATCCGGGAACAGGACCTTTGATCCTGTGATCCATTCACAAACGGGCATGAATATGCTGAGTCCGGTATTCAGGAACAGTGCAATGAACATGTACGTGAACGTACCGACGCAGATACTGGCGACCGCCGCCTTCTTCTGAGGCTTCTTCGAGTACAGCGAGTAGAAATACGCGGGGAGCAGGGCCGCTGCGGTGACTCCCATGAAGATGGACGTCGCTTTGGCGATGATGTCGTTCGGCATCATGTAGCAGTAAACGACCACGAGGATCATGAAGAATACGATGAAGGCCCTGTTGAGATTGACGGACTGCGAATCCGTCTGTTTGCCGGTCTTCTTACTCTTGTAGACGGAGAAGAGATCGTATCCCCCGGCGACTCCGATGGTGTGCATGAGAGCGCTGATCGTGGAGATCGATGCGCAGATCAGCGACAGCAGGAATAGGGAGATGAAGATATCGCCGAATGTCATAGTTTCGAATATCTCGAGGATGAACTGAGGCACTATGAAATCCGTTCCAAGTCCGATGGACGACATGTATTCAAATGCCATCATTCCTTCGTGGTTGTCGCTGAAGAATATGTTGGTCAGAGGTCCGATGGTGTATGCGGCACCGACGACGACCATGATGAACATGGATCCGATCATCAGCGACTTGTCGAGATCCCTGTCGCTCTTGGCGGACATGTACCTGACGATGAGCTGGGGCTGAGTCAATGCTCCGATACCCACACCCATGATGAAAGTGGTGACGACGGTCATCCATTCGCGGGATCCGAATTCAGACATCGAGGTCCAGCCTTCGAAACCATCTGCAACTCCTAATCCGGAGATGTCTCCCATACGCTGGTCCCAGAGGCTGACCAGTTCTTCGTTTCCTGCGGTGATCCCGCCGGTGTATGCCCAAGTAACGATCAGGATCACCAGCATTCCGATGAACATGATGGAGGCCTGCAGAGCATCGTTGTACATGACGGCGATGATTCCTCCGTACACGACGTAGATACCAACGACCAGCGAGAGTCCGATGAGGATGTAGTTGTAATAATCGGTAAGACCCGTTATGACGGCAAGTGAGTTCACACCGCCTTTCAGGACGGCTGCTGCATAAACAGGCATCATAACAAGGATGAGAATCGCTGTGAAAGTCCTGATACCTTTGGATTGGTAGATCTTTCCCAGAAGGTCGGCGAATGTAGCCGCACCGAGTTTTCTTCCGATCCTTCTGGTCCTCTTTCCGAAGATCAGGAAGGCGACGGCAAGACCGGCGAAGAGATTCAGGAAACAAAGCCACATCAGCGACATACCGTGAACGGCGGACTGACCGCCGAATCCAATCACAGCTGAAGCACTGAGGAAGGTGGCTCCGTAGGACAGGGCAATGATGAGCGGACTCGCCTTGTTACGTCCGAGAAGGAAATCCTGGTTATTGGATGTGTTCTTATACCCATACCAGCCCAGAAGAAGAGTTATAACGATGAATATCGCAGTCATTACGCTGAACAAGGTCAGGTCGATTCCCTCAGTCATTCGAATCTTCCTCCTCGTCGGACTCCTTGCCCTTTCTCAAGCTGACGTATATGCAGAAGGCAACCGTAAGGATGCATCCAGCGTATGCGGCTATAATCCAGGGGTCTTCCAGGCCCAGTATGCTCATTTTGAATCACCAATGTCGCATGCTAACACTTAGCACGGTAATCAGGATTATGGAAGGATGGTATATAACTCTGACTACATGGGACAGAGGAATTCACCTGGGTTAAACCCCGTTCATCAGCATAAGGGGCGGAATATGTGACTTCGATGAGCGAAGGTATTTTTATGATGACTTAGAATAACCTTTTGTTTGGCTTGACCGGGGCGCTTGGCGTGCCCTATACCCGAAATCGTCATAGCGGGGGTGACAGCAGCGGACGGTCCCGCTGAGGTCCATAAGCCCATCTAGCAACTATGAAATCTTGTCCTGTAGAGTCGGAGTTTGCAAAAGAAACGGCCGGAGGGTCGTTCTCCTTGCATTAATCGGGGAAACCGGGTCAGGTCCTGACGGGAGCAGCCTCACTTCGAACCACTGACGTTTACGGGGTAGCAGGGTGGAGAAGCGAAATGGTCTACTTATGTTCTGATGTGGGAACAACCGTTGTGGCCAGACACTTTTCAATTATCCAACGGTCAAAAGGTATGATGACCCAATCATTTCAGATCAATCGACCTTCACACCGGTTATGATGTCCTTGGAGAAATCGAACACCTTGACCTTCTCATTCCCATCGGTGATGCTGAGGATCTTGGAATCGTCCACCTTTCCCACCACGGCACCGGCGCATCCGACCTTCGAGAATATGTCGATGACCTCTTGAGAGTGGGGGGGGTCGCATGAGAACACAAAACCGCATCCCTGATATGTCGTGGCCCACTTGATATCATCCACTCCTTCCGGGATTGGGATCTTCGTGACGTCAACGACAGCTCCCTTGGCGGAGGATTCGAGCATCATCCCCAGGGTACCTATGTGCCCCGGATTGCTCATATCCTTGCATGCGTGGGCCAGATGCCTCTTGGCCACTACCGTGACGGCCTCCATCTGGGCCTGGACCAGCTCCTTCGGCTTCATCGTCGTGGTGTCGTAGGAATAAGGCACCGACTCGGGGAAACGTCCGTCCAGATCGATAACGAATACGATGTCGTCCCCGACCTTGGAGGTGCTGCTAAGAAGGGCATCGCCCTTGCCGACGGAACCGATGATGGAGATCTCGATGGAATTGAAATGACAGTCTGGATGAGTATGTCCTCCGACCAGAGGCACATTGAACTTCTCGACGCCGTACTGCATACCGCGTATGAGGTCGCTGTCCAGATATCCGCTGTTGATGGAGATGACATCCACCATTCCGATAGGTGTCCCACCCATGGCCGCGATATCGTTGACATTGACAAGAACGGCATAATATCCTGCAAGGAAGGGATCGGCCTCCATCAGCTTCTCCATTATACCGTCAGCGGCGAAAAGGACGCACATGTCCCCGTTCTCGAGAACGGCGGCGTCCTCGCCCTCGGCAGCAACCACATGGGGGAATCCTGACGTAGGGAAGAGATCGACTATCTCGTGGATTGTAGCCTTCCTGGTGACTCCGGGGAAGTTCCTGATGGCATCCGCCAATTCTCTGATATCGGACATATTGATCAGCGCCAGAGGCCTCTTCTCTTGAGTATCACAATGGAGATCATACAGAGGATAATCATTCCTGCCAGTAGGATGTAGGCCACGTACTCGTTGTCGCTACCGGGCAACGGGACGTTCATTCCATAGAAACTCGCTATCATGGTAGGGATAGCGATTATCAGGGTGATCGATGTCAGGAACTTCATGACGTTCGCCAGGGAATTGTTGAGATCCGATTCCACGAGTTGCCTCGTACCTTTGATGATCTGGGCATAGGTCGTTGTCATCTCCAGTGCCTGGTTGGTCTCGATGATGACATCGTCGATCAGTTCCTTGTCATCGGGCGTATCGATCAGACGCGACCTTCTGAGCCTCTCGATGATCGATGCGTTGACCGCAAGACTGGTCTTGAAGTAGACCAGGTTGGACTCCAGCTCGTGGAGTTCGAAGAGATCCTCCCTCTTGGTGTTCTTGCGGATGGATTCCTCGATTGCGTTGCGCTTGACCTCGATATACTTCAGGTCCGACTGATAATTGATAGCGATCCTGAACAGGATCTGAAGCAGGAAACGCGTCCTGTTGGCCACGTTGACGGTGTTGATGTTCTTGTTCATCGTGGTCAGGATGTTGTTGATCGCGAACAGCGGCTGCAGACAGACGGTCACTATGGCCTTGTCGGTGAGCGTTATGGAAATAGGGAATGTGGTGAACTCCTCGTGACCGTTCCTCCACTCTCTGGTAGGAGCGTCGACCAGGACGATCGTGTATTTTTCGGATACCTCCGTCCTCGATCCCTCCTCGTCATCCAGAGCGGCGGTCAGGGCTTCCCTATCGATACCTAGCTCCTTCTGTACGGTGTCTATCTCTTCGACCGTTGGATCCGTCATGTTAATCCATACGTTATCCTTGATCTTGTCGGTCTTTGCGACCTTTCCGTTGAGCATCTCGTAGATATCGATCATTCCTTTCACCCCTTTCTCATTAGATTATAAACGTCAGTATAACCAGGGCGAACATCATCAAAGTGACCGTCGAAACGCTGCTGGAGATGTTGCCAGACATCTTCTTGCGCCTCTCGTCATCCTTGATTCCCAGTTTTTCCAACAACCAATTGATGCCTCCCTCGAATAAAAAGCCTCCATCGAACGGATAGGCCGGGAGGGCGTTGGAAATGGCCAACAGTATATCCAACCAGAAGATCCAATAGAGAAGCTTCACGATGATCCATGTCACATCCCCAGCGGGTGCGTCATACCACCATGTGATGGCGTTGGGTATGGGATCGAGACCGTTGATGGGTCCGGACAGGTAGGAGAAGAATCCCTGGATGTATGAGATGGGGTCGGATGCACCGTAGAACGGGTCAGTGGCCCTCAGCATCATCTGGTCGGGAGTGGTCATTGTGAATCCTGCGTTTGTGACGGATATTCCCAGGTATCCCTGTGAACCGGAGGTCGTGAGCGTTACCTCCTCGTGTGTGTCAATCTTTACCTCCTGACCTACATCGGTCACGGTGACGGTCTTGACAACGGCCTTGTCCCCGCCGGAGGTGGTGCTCATGAGCTCAAAGAAATCGTAGCTGTTGTGGATGAAGTGCTCCACTGATTCTCCATCATGAGTGATCGTTATCGAATACAGGTAAGTCAGAACGTTGAGGTCCGCTTCCTTCGCCGGACTGTTGTTGGAGACCGACTTGATCAGCGCACCCATTTGAATGGGTTTTGATTCCAAATGGCTGGAATCCTCCAAAGCGTATTCCAGGACATAGAAACTGGTCGGCGATATGTCGATATCCGATTGTATCGCCACAGTTTTGCTGGATGTGATCGCTGTTACGGTGTGGAACGTGTCCTCTCCATACAGCTTTATGCCTGTTATCAGGGCCGATGTGGGAATTCCGGAATCGAATCCGGGCGACTGGTCATCGATGGAGTATATTCCGGGGATGTCCCCGCTGTTCTGCTCCTGACCGAAGTTCGCTACGGATATCCCTGAACAGATTACCAGCATTAGAGCGACCGAGATCACAGCAACGAATGTGTTGATCGATATTCCCGCCGCATAGATGTCCAGCTGAGGCCTGCGGGGCAGTTTGGACAGCTGCTCCTCGTTAGGCTCACAGAATGCACCCCAGGGGACGACACCGTAAAGAAGACCTGTGGAGTCGACCTTACAGCCGTTAACGCGGGACTGGATACCGTGTCCCATCTCGTGGACGACCATTGCAAGGAACAGTGCGACGATACCGTATGTGAGCGGCAACATCGGGTTGAATCCGGGGATGGCAAGGGCATATTCTATACCGATACCTCCGGAACCGATCCTTTGAGGAAGTGCGATGAGTGCCATGACCAGCATGTACATCATCAGGAAGAACAGAATAGCGGAAAGTAATCTTGAGACGAACCCGAAGAAAAGCCAGAATCTGCGATATTTGGCTATCTTATCCATAGATTTGATACCCAATTGGGTCTTTATCATCACTAAGGGCCCGTATTTGACCAGGTGGACCTTGGCCGCCTTCTCGGGATTTCTCCATACCCACACCCAGATAGGGATGTAGATTATGGTCAGGATTAAGAGGACCAAAGTTCCGGTATCCATGCTATTCCTCAAGCACGGTTAAGCCTTCATCCTATAATAATGGAATCAAACGACGTTCAGCCTGCCTGCTATGATCCTCTTCGCCCATGAGAGCTTACGGAGCTTGACATTAGGATCCGAACCGTCCTTCGGCATCGGATTGTCGTAATCGAAACCGAGGAGCCTTATCTCCTTGGCCCCGAAATGCTCGGCGAAGCATACCGCACGGTCCCCGTCGGTGAATCCGCCGTAGTCGAAGACAGTGTATTCGGGCTTTGACTGTGTCGTAAGTACCATAGGGCCCTTGAAAATGGCCGCATAGGACATTATCAGCTCCTGATTATCCCCGTGTGCGTGAATGAACGTTATAGAACCTTCCGAACTCGCTTGGATCTGCGGTTCGATCTCGCCGTCCAGATCCGTAAAAACCATGTCCGGGCGGATGCCCTTGGACATGAGACGACCTACGGCCGATCCGGAACACAGGACCGATCCTTCGACCCCCTTGCTGCGGATATCGTCCTCGAGACAGGGAGCATTGCCGATCACTGAGACCTTATCCTTCATCTTCTCGGCAGCATCATCACCTGATATGAGATCCGAATTGAGCGTAACCGCTTTGAGAATACGAACGGAAGCTTCGTCATCTGACCTGTCATAGCCCATATCGGCGAGAATCTCCTCGTAAATCGGCTCCCATTCGGCGAAATCCATCGTATCAATCCGTGAGAAGGCTCTCGCGATACTGCCTCTTGAAGTAGCTAGATATAAGGGAGATAGCGACTCCGAGTAGCACCTCGACTATTCCGAACCAGAGTTCGCCGATGGAACCAGTGTAGAACAGGACCAGGTCCAGAAGTCCGGTGAACAGCACTCCGAAACTCGCGACGCTGAAACAGTCGAACAGATTACTGAGACGGATGGCCATGGCCTCCTGATACTCGTAAATGATTACACCGATGATATAGATGGTCAGGCTCATCATGGAAGGCCAGACAATCATGTTAAGGAAGGATACGAATGCTACGAATCCGGATTCGTAGTATGTGTCCCTTACCTCATAGAAACAGATGATGCAGCTCAGGATGAATACTCCCACCGCGAGGGTCGTCATGACTAATACCGTACTCCTCGCAAGGATCCTGTCCTTGAAGTAACGGTTGGCGGCATCCCACTTGTCCATGAAGTTGTATGCGTACATCAGCAGGATCACACCGATCAGCATGATGATGAAGTCCCTTGATATGGAAGGCAGATCGGTGACATCACCCGAAGTGAAGAACACGATGAGATCGGGGATCAGGAAGAACAGCGAAAGGATGCTGATCACCAGTCCCAGGGGGGCGATGAACCTCTTCCTCTTGTTGCGCTCAGAGAGCATCTTCGTCAGCACATAGAGCGAACCCTCGATGTTGGGCGCCTGTTTCACGAAGACCTTCTTGACCGAGTCCACATGTGCCCTTGACGATATGATAGGATAGATGTACTCATCCTCCGCACCGTCACCGATGAGGACCACGTTGTCCGGTTTAATCTCGTCGAGCACCGACTCCAGCTGGGCAACGATTGCCAGGTCCGACTTGTGTCCGACCTTCTCGTCACCGCAGATTAGTGCGATGGTCGCATCCGCACCCTGCTCCTGCAGATCCATGCATGTGCTGATCGCAGCGTAGAGCGCATTGATATCAGAATCCTCGGGATCGGAGATCCCCAGGGCGTTAGCGGCGGAGATGCAGCCCTCGATACCGATAACTGGAGTAACGACCTTCCCTTTGACACCGAAATCGTCATCCCTGTCCACGGCTAGGACTAGCGTCCGCTTCATAACCCGTAATCGACTAACGCGTATAAATTGTGCATGTCCTCTGAAAGAACCATCGGTTCAGTTTATGAGACTTTTTGCACTTCCACCACAGCACACCCATCGCTACGCATATCGCGATGGATGCTAGACCTATCAGAAGAAGGTCCAATGATCCCAGTTCCGCCGGGAACCATCTGTCGTTAGAGAACTTGTAGAACAGGGCCATGATCATCTTCGCTACCATCATATGGAAGAGGGCCATCGACAGGGTGTGCCTTCCGGTCAGCGACAGCACAGGCGATAATGCAGGGATCTTCGAAAGGATGACTGCCACGTAGAGCAGGAATATGGATACGAGGGATACCTCGACGAAGCACGGGATAACGGACCAGAACCCGTAGTCCCCGAAGATGAGGTTGTCGAAATACACTCCAGGTGGCAGGATGGAGCAAAGGATGTATGACAACGCCGCAGAGACGACGAATACCAGCCAATACTTGTAGTTGCGCCAATCGAAGCTGCAGATACGACCGAACAGATCGTATTTGGATATCAGCGCTCCGAGGAATATGAAGGCGGTCGCCATCGGACAGAGCTGCAGGTAGAACGGGATCCTCACGTAAATGGCCGTGAACATCATCTGCAGGCATAGCATCAGCACAATCGTTGCTGCTATACGGCGGTTGTCCTTCATGATATACTTCTCGGACAGGAAGAATATGATCAGTCCTGCTGCCATAGGCCAGAGGAAGTAGTTCACCTGCGTGACGTAGCACATGAGGCATTCCATCGGAGAATCCACCGGTCCTAGAAGACCTTCGAACCAGAACGCCCTTACGATGGAATCGAACAGATCCGATAGCTCTACGGGCTGTCCGGTGAGGGTGAACCAAACGTATGTGACGGTCGGCGAGAGGACAGATGTTATCACCAATGCTATGAGCAGCTTGTGTACCCTTCTGAGATTGACCTTCAGTTCCCTGCCGGGCTTGTAGAAGTAACCTGCGATGATGTAAAAGACCGGGAGTCCGAGATACAGCATCATAACGATGGTGGGGGGATTCCCGACACGGGACGGGGAATCGTACAATTCCAGATGGGCAAGGACTATGCCTATCATCAAAATGCCCTTGAGTATGTCCATGGGGACCACACGTGTCGGACCATTGGACGAAAATACCTCTCCCATCATTTCACCGTTTTGCAATCCAGGAATGCTGGACTTGTCTATAATATTAACCGCTGAAAATGACTCTGGATGTATGCTGTGTATAGGTCATGAAGGCAATTGGAGAAAGTCCGTGAACGTCGGATATCGATGTGGATCCGGAACAATACTGATGATACCTCTTTTTATGAACGGTCGCCGATTATGGGGCATGCGCATCAGATGGCACGGACATGCATGTTTCGAATTCTCTAACGGTGACACCACGATAGTCGTCGACCCCCACGACGGAAGATCCCTGGGGATCAGGCCACCGGTGGCCTCTGCCAACACCGTGCTGATGACGCACGACCATTACGACCACAACGCGTCGAGGGTCATCAAGGGAGAGCACAAGGACCTGAAATTCGCCTACGGACTCAACGAGATCCACGGCGGTATCAAGGTCTACGGTTACGAATCCTGGCATGACCATAACGAAGGGGCGGAGAGAGGAGCCAACACCATCTACAGATTCGATATGGAGGGCATCTCGATATGCCACTGCGGAGACCTCGGCTGCATCCCTTCAAAAGGAATCATCGATGCGATCAAAGGAGTGGATTTCCTCTTCATACCCGTAGGAGAGGTCTACACGATGGAGATCCCTGAGGTGAAGGAGTTCATCGAACTCGTCAATCCGAGGATAATCGTCCCGATGCACTTCATGGTCGGAGGATTGTCCTTCAGACTCTCCTCCCTGGACAAGTTCCTTGACATAATACCGAACGAATCGGTGGACTTCATAGGTAACGAACTGGAGATCACTTCTGCGGATCTTCCGGAGAACAAGGAATGTTGGGTCTTCGACCACTGATCAGTAGAGTGCGAGACCCTCTTCGATCTTTCCCATCTCGATGGGTGTGGTGTTGTCACCGATCAGGGCACCCTTGGAATTCGCCAGGATACCTGCCCCCACCATGCGGGAACCGTGGTTGACGGAGGACCTGATCGCTTCCACCTTGAGGACTTCCTCGATAAGCTCGATGTCTTCATCGGAAGCGTCTGCATGACATACACATCCTTTGTTGGTGGCCTTGCATACAGAACCGACTGTGTTGATGCCTGCGATGGCCGAAGGCACGCACTCGACCCCCAATGCATCGGATATGACCTTGATCATGCCCTTGGAGTATTCGGGGTTCACTATCGCCCCTTTATCGTTGGCCAGAATGTTGTTTCCTGCGGCGTTGAGAGGATCATCGATGGGCGTGCAATTGATGCGCTCGCCGATGATCTCCATCTCCCTCGAGTCGGCCAGACCCGAGACGACGGCTCCGTTGGAATTCATGACGACGAGTGACCCGATCACGAATGATCCGGCCACCGTCATCAATGTGGTTTCTACTTGCAGCGCCTCCTCGACGTCCTTTACGAACTCGGGGGCTGCATCTCCGGCGATGAATGCGAAACTCTCGTTCACTGCTGTGTATACTCCGATGTTCGGGTTTCCTGCGTAACGTGAGAATCTCATCATCGTGATTCACCTCACTCTGCGAGCGAGACTTCTACAAGACCGTCGTCGAACTTGACTGCCTTGACGGTGATCTTGTTGGGAGGGTTGCGGATACCGTTGGCCCAGAGTTTCTCGTTGACACTGGCGTCGATCCAGATTTGATCCTCTTCGGCCTTCATGTGCCTAGCGATGTTCTCCCTGAGCTCCTTCACAGCGCGGTTGGTCCTGCGTGTGCGGGGTGCCTGCTTTGTCTTCCTGAGGGGGACGACGATTGTTCTCTCGATTTCATCTGCCATCCTAATCACTCCTTGATCTTGCTCATGCGCCACGACCTTCTCTTAGGGTGGCGGAGGAACTGCCTGCTGGTCCTCATCATGACCCATGCGGGGACACGGCGGTTCTGCTTGACCTTCTTGTTCAGTCTTGCCTTCATTGCGGGGGCCTTTGTACTTGACATGATTATCTCCTCTCTATGGTGATCTCCCTCTTCTTGGGGGTGATCTGCCCTAGGATGTTTCTCAGCATTGCGTCATCGACGGGGACGGGTATCCTTCCGCTCTGGGCTAACTGGACCAACTGCATCTCGAGCTGCTGAGCCATCTGGGGGTTCGCGAGCTTGATGTTGTTGAGCCTGTCCCTGGCCTCGGGGGTCAGGATCTGCCTCATTGCGTTCTGTAGCTGCATCTCGACCTGCTGCCTCTTCTGCTCCTCCTGCTGTTGCTGAACAGCCTGCTGCTGGAGCTCCTGCATGCGTCTCTGCCTCAATGCCTCTAATTCCGGATCGTCCATTGCTGATACCTCCTTTCAGGCCTTCATCTCGTCGTAGACCTCTTTCGCAGTATTGTCCAGAAGGGACTGGCCTGCTGGGCTGATTGCACGGCCCTGTTTATCCTTCGATACCAAGTAACCGGCGGCCTCGAGCTGCATCAGGCATTTCCTTGCGATGTTGCGGCTTCCTTTGACTGCCTGGTTAGGCATTGATCCCCTGTCAGCGAAACCACCGTACTCGGCGGCGAGCTTGGAGGATCCCATCGGTCCTTTGACGTACAGCTTCCTCATGATGGAGGCGGCACGAGTGTACCACCAGTCATCCTGGGAAGGCGCTCTCTCTGTGTGCCTTCCGGTCTTCACATACTCTGCCCACTCGGGAGGAACGATCTTATCGTTCTCCTTGAGCTTCTGGGCTGTCTTGAGTATGAGCTGCTCGGCAGGAACATCGTAGACAGTTACCATTTGATTACCTCGCTAAAGTCCACACAAGGCGGACCTAACTGGAACTCTGGTATAATGGTGTTGTATATAAGCGTTGCTAAAATAATAGTGTATAACAAGTATTACTCGTACTCCGCACGTTCGGCACCTTGCCCCCGTACGGCCTGAGGATGAAACATCCTCCACGGCAGAATCCACAAACGGGACTCTGATATCCGTGATTCTCCCAATTGCACGGTAGTATATTAACTGAACTGTCCGTGTATCGTGAAAGGGTACATCGAATACGTGAAACAGGACCTGCCCTATAGGATCAGTCCGTCACGCATTCGATCTTCTTCGCCCTTCCGCTGGTGATGTAGTACTTCACGAACAGCACAGTGATTATGACCGTGATAACGGCAGCGATGCTCATTGCAGGCTCGTAATCGAGATTCAGTCCGATCGGCGAGTAGAGGATGAACGAGGTCACCACCATGGTCATGAACACTGCCGGGATGGCCGTGATCAATGCGAAGTTGTTGTACTTCCTGATCGAGACGATGAACACGGTCACGGTCCAGAGGATGATGCATGACAGTGTCTGATTCATCCACGAGAAGTAATTCCATAGGGCCGAGAAGTCGATTGTCAGGAGGAACACTATCGGGATCAGCAGAATCGCCGTGATGGCCACTCCGCTCCTCAGCTTGGTGGAGTCGTATCCTCTGTCATCCTGAACCATCAGCCTGGCCGACCTGAGAGCTGTATCCCCGGATGTTATAGGACATACGACCACACCGATGACCGCCAGTATACCTCCCAGGGGCCCGGCGACATTGATGGCGATATCGTACACGACTCCGGATGCTCCTCCCGATGCAAGAGCGTCAGCAAGGGCGGAAGTATCGGAGTAGAATGCCATTCCGGCGGCTGCCCAGATCACTGCGATCACGGACTCGACGATCATTGCGCCATAGAACACTACGCGGCCGTCCCTCTCATCCTTGATGCACCTGGAGGCCATCGGGGCCTGAGTGGCATGGAATCCGGAGATGGCTCCGCAGGCGACCGTTATGAACATGTCGGGGAAGAACGCCTCGTTATCAGGGTGAAGGTTCTCGAGTGTGAATGAGGGCATCTCGTAGCCTCCGGCGAAGAGACCTATGAGGACGATGACTGCCATCATGATGAGAAGCACTCCGAAGACGGGATAAATCTTACCGATCAGCTTGTCTATAGGGAGCAGGGTCGAAGCGATGAAGTACAGAAGGATTATGACGATCCAGGCCACGGCGGGGATATCGGTGATGAAGGAGAGAAGGTCGCTGGCGCTCCTTGCGAATGTCGCTGCAACCATGACCATCAGGACGATCATCAGGATAAGAACAGGGTATCTTGAACCCTCACCCAGATAATGGCGGATCAGGAATGTCGCCGACCTGCCTTCATTCCGGGCAGACATCATTCCGCTCATGTAGTCGTGGACCGCTCCGCCGAATATTGTTCCAGCAACGATCCAGATAAAAACGATCGGACCCCACTTAGCACCCATAAGGGCACCAAAGATAGGCCCTGTACCGGCTATGTTGAGAAGCTCGATCAGATGGATCTTGAATTTCGACATAGGGACGTAATCCATTCCATCGGGGTGCTTGATCGCAGGGGTTTCGCTTCTGTAGGGTATGACGATCCTCTCGACCACACGGCTGTAGACCACAAAACCGAGCAACAGACATAGAAGGCATACTATGATCAGGAGCATGCGGGCACAGTTAAAACGTAGTTTAAATAGTATCCTAAACTACCCTTAATCGCGTGACTTCGACATTCTAAGCGATTCTGTCTGCGTACATTGATTTTGACGATAGCTACCGCTATCTCAGCTGGTATTTTCGATCTCAGAGGGCATCCTCTGTCCGCTATTATTAAATTTAAGAATATATATTTAACCAGCAATAGCTGGTTAAATTATAATTCTTAAACCTGAAAGGAAGGCATCTGAAGTCAGGGAGGTGATGAGATGAAAGGGCAGGAGAAGATGAAAATCCAACACAAGGGGATCGAATACGAGGGCATACCTGCAGCCAACGCTGTCGGTATGGCGCTGTTCGAGGCCTCCGGAATGAGACGTCTCATCGACCAACGCTGCAATTACGATCCGGAGAAGAGGAATCTGTCTCCGGGGATGGTTGTGAAGGCACTGATAGGGCCGACCTTCAACGTTCACAAGAAGTTCCCGCTGTACAAGGTGGAGACCGCATACAACACCGCACCAACGGATCGGCTGTTCGGGCCCGGTGTGAACAAGGACGATCTGTACGACACAGCCCTCGCAAGAGGGCTGGATACCCTGTACGATTCGGATCTGACCGGACTATTCAGTGAATGCTCCGGGCTCGCCACAGATTGGTGCGGATTCTACTCCAACGTCTACCATATGGACAGCACCGATGTTTCGTACTATGGACTCGAACACGAGCCGGACAAGGACGGTGCGGCGGTGCCCGATCACAACGGGCACGCCAAGGATCTCCACAACGAGCTGCTTCAGTATGAACTGCAAATTGTGACCAACGGAAACAGGATCATCAGATACATGAGGCCGTACAGTGGCGGCACCAGCGATTCCACGATGGATAGCGATACGCTTGACGACTTCAAGCGTATCTTCTCCGAGGAGGAACTGGAGGAGATGATAATGGTCGGTGATTGCAAACTCGCCACCAAGGCCAACATCGCCAAGATGATCGATATGAGGATGCGGTTCGTGAGCAAGTGCTCGGAGACATTCACGGGTAAGGCCAAACAGAAGATACAGGAATGGTCCGTCGGGACCAAAATGTACAAATCAGAGGAAAAAGGGCTCTGGATGTCCGATACGATGATGGGAGTAGAGCTTGTCAAAGGGCGTGTTGTCCCTCTTCGCTTCGTAGCATTCAGATGGGACGTGAAGGTCGAAAGGGAGATGGAAAAGGTGCGTAACAAGGCCATGGATGATGCCGCCGGCATCATCGATAGCTACAAAGGGAGAAGATTCCCGACCGAGGCCGATGCATTGAAGTCCTTGGACGTTCTCGAGTTGAATCCGTCGGGGCCATTCTCCTTCAATGTCTGCACAGTTCACTACAGGACGGAACATCCAGAGGATGTTCCAGATTGGTGGGAGCTGAATCTTGATCCGCTCATCTCCGAGACCAACATCAGATTGTTGGCCGAAAAGAGGCAGACCGTCGTATTGGTCACCAACATGGACAGGCCTGTCGATGAGGGCGAACCCGTACCGATCCCGTACAGACCCGTCACGAACGAGCAAGTTCTGGCCTATTACAACCAGGAATACAAGGTGGAACAGTCATTCCGGCTCATGAAATCTGGCATGGGTATGAATTCCATATTTCTGCAGACACCTTCCAGGGAGAACGCGATGATGTTTGTCATCTCGATAGCGGTATTGATATCGAACATCGCGGATGCGATGTTCAGAAGGGCCAAGACCCTTCTAGACGGCAGACAGCTCACGATGTATCACCTCGCATTCGAGGTGCAGAACACGATCGTTACATACTCCCGCGACGAGAACTCCCTTAGGCTACAGGGCCCGGCCAAGGTCACATCAAGATACTTCGAGATCACGGACACGTTACAGATAAACCCCCAATATCTGCTGGGATACATGTCAGATTGACCGTTTCGGTCATAATTCGGTAGCTTGGGCTATCGAGAAATCTTTCAACGTGTCGAAGTCACGAATCGATCATATCCTACCGATTACGAACGCCCAAGATTCCAGTAATGATACTTGCTGTGGTCATAGAATCTTCACCCCAAAGCCATTCCCTTATCCTGAAAGCCACGGCGCTAATACTAATAAGAAGTATTCTAATCAGCATGACATGACAGATGAGGTAAAATTCTGTTACAAATGCGGAGCATCGTTACCCGACGGAGCAGATTTCTGTCCTGAATGCGGTGCCTCGGTCAGGGCCGATGGAGAAAGGGCAGTTCCCGATACTACGGTCGGTACCGCCCCCGTGAGACAGGACAGTCTGGGCGCCATCCCTGTCCTCATCTTGGTATACGGCATCTTCGCACTGATAGTCGCCGTCTTCGCATTCATGTTCGGAATCATGCTGGACACAATGCTTGACATGCTCAAGGACTATGCGGAGAGAGGACTCATAACCCAGGATGACTACCAACAGTTCCTTGAATTGATCGGTGCGACCACCGAAGCGGGTAAGAACGCACTGAAGACGAATCTCATCATCGAAGGTGTCATTTTCGCACTCAGCGGTATCGCAGCGATAGTGTCCAGCCATTACTGCGGAAAGCTGGAGAACTACAAGATGGCCTTCTACATGTGCATCGCAGCCTCGGCACTCACGGTGATCATGGTCTTCATCGGGGACATCTCGGGATTGCTCCTCGCGATAGTCGGTTTCGTCATGTGCTACCTGATCTACCAGAACAAACACAAATTCACCAGCTGATAGCATGAGATACGTCATCGCCATGACAGGTGCATCCGGATCCATATACGGGGTCCGCCTCCTCCAGGAACTGAAAGGGGAGAAGATGCTTGTCATGTCGGAGACGGCGAAGGAGATCCTGAAAGCCGAGACAGACTACACCGTCGAACAGGTGTACGCCATGGCGGACACTGTGTACGAGGACGACCAGATGTTCGCATCGATCGCCTCCGGCAGCTTCAGGTACGACGCTATGATCGTCGCACCCTGCAGCGAATCGTCGCTTGCCAAGTTCGCATGTGGTATCGGCGATACGCTGATCTCACGCGCCGTGGCGGTATGCCTTAAGGAGGACAGGAAGCTGGTCCTCCTACCCAGGGAGACGCCTAAGAGCGTGATCATGCTGGAGAACGAGCTCAAGCTCGCAAGACTGGGGGTGCGCATCGTGGATGCCAACCCCGGTTTCTACCCCAAACCCAAGACCGTCGACGACCTTGTCAACATCGTTGTCGGCAGGTGCCTGGACCAGATCGGCCAAGAACACAAATTGTACAAAAGATGGGAGTGAGGGGATTACCCCTCAATCCTGATTGTTTCTCTCTCACTCGAGATAAATAGCAGGCCTTCCGGGCACTGCGACCTTTGCCTTGCCCTGAGGATCGTAGATTCCCTCTGCATCGGCCGAATAGACCTCGACGGGGACCCCGTTCTCCTCTGAGAGGAACGATGCTGCGGAACCGAACAGTGCGGCTTCATCCGTGGTGACAAGCGGCATCTTCTGCTCCACCGTGGACCTTGCGAACTCGACCGCGACCTTCTTTGCAAGGGACGATACGGCCTTACCGTTCTTCCTGAGGTCCTCCCTTGCCATACAGGCCTTGGTCAGATCGGGGATGGTGAGATTTCCGTCCTTCAGCATGTCAAGGGCGAGCTACATGACGTCCTTCTTCCACTGGGATGAGGTATACAGCACGATCTTCTTGACCTCGATGCCGGCGATCTTCCTGATCTCCGTGATGTCGGACATCGCCTCCCTCAGGAGGTTCTCGCCGTACTCTGCCGATACGGAGATCTTCGACTCGTCGGGCTCGGGCAGCTGTCCAGCGGACACGAGACCGCCGAATCCAGCCTGCTCCCAAAGCTCCTCTGCGATGTGAGGGGTGACCGGCATCATGCACTGGATCCAGATCCTGAGGGCCTCGAGGATCGTGTCCTTGTTGTTGCCTCCGCGCCTGTTGTACCACTTGATGTCGTTGAACATGTCGAAGTAGACGATTGTTGTCATCGCTCTGAGGTCGTTCTTGTCCATGGCCTTCCTGATGTTGGCCAGATGGTTGTTGAACCTTGAGATCAGCCAGGCGTCGATATCCGTCTTGGGGACATCCGTCTCGGATACGAGGAGGTCTTGGACGAACATCATAATCCTGTCGGTCCTCTGACGGTAGGTGTTGACAGTGTCCTCGTCCCACTCGACATCGACGAACATGGATGCGACGTTGGCGTAATAGAGCCTCATGGCGTCGACACCGAACTTGGCTGCCGCTCCGGGGATGGGCTGAGCCCCTCCTTTCGACTTGGAGATCTTGGTGGCCTCTCCGGTCTTGTCCTTCTTTCCGGTGATGTACCAATTGACGGTGATTCCCTTGGGCCACATCTCGGGCGGGAGGATGGCCACATGGTTCATCAGGAATGCGGGGAAGTGCACAGTCATGTGCTCCTTTCCTCCGAGATTCAGGTCCAGGGGATACCAGTAGAGGACATCCTTCCTGATCTTGTCCAGCAGTTCAGCGGATATTCCCGTGCTGTCGGACACCTGTCCGATCTCGCCCTTTCCGAGTATGACGTAATCGAAGAACGCTTCTGTCATCTGCTCGGGCTTGATCTGTCCCTCGTTGGCGTAGATGGATATTATGTAGTAGACAGGATAGAGCGTGGAATCGGAGATGGCCTCGATGATCCACTTCTTGTCGTAGGGGAACGGGGTACCGAGCCAGTTGCCTAACCTTGCACAGGCCCTCTCCCTGAACCAGTCGAGGACACCGTACACGTTGTCGCTCCACTCCGGAGGGTTGAGCTCCATGTTCTTGCAGTGGTCCTTCGTCATCTGCGTGAACTTGGGGTCTGCATAGTTGATGAACCACTGGTCGTCGATCCTCTTGATATGGACGCGTGCTCCGCACCTGCATATGACCTCTTCCGTGAGGTCGTAGAAGACATCGGCCTCTCCCGAATCGATCATGGCCTGCTTCATCTTCTCCTGGGCCTCCTGGACGCGCAGTCCAGCGAAGGATCCGCAGATATCCTTCATCTTTCCGGTGTGGAATCCGTCCTTGTAGACGATGTGCTTGGCGTCGAGGAGTTTGGGGTCGCCGGGCTCCTTGATACCAAGCTTGTCGATGATGTCCTTCGCGGGGAACTCCCCGTAGCCCTTCATCTCGATGATGGAGATGGGCACTGCCTTGTCCAGGATATCCTGGGAGAGTCCGTACTTCGTGATCATCTCGGGGTTCTTCTTGATGGCCTCGAGCGAGATCCAGTCGTCGGGCGCGTCGGACGGCACGGATGTGACGAGTCCGGTACCGACATCAGGATTCACGAATGAAGCGGGGAAGACAGGGATCTCGCGGTGGATCATGGGTGCTTCGCACATCCAGCCGATCATCTCCTTTCCGGGGACCTTGCCGACGATCTCGACGCCGTCCTTCTGCAGCTGCAGCTTCTCTGCTGCCTGAGGGGAAACTATCCACGTCTCGCCCTTGTATGTTATCTTGTTGTATTCGGTCTCGGGATCCACCCAGAAACAGACCTGTCCGTATACGGTCTCGGGCCTGAGGGTGGCTGCGATGAGGTATTCATCGCCGTGCTTAAACTTGAGGAGAGTGTACTCCTGCGTCTCCGCCTTACCTCCCTTAGAGATATCCGTCTCGGATGCATCAACTGCCACAGGACCGTGGTCGGGACAGAATGGAGCGTAGTAGGGCTTCTGGATAAGCATTCCGGCATCATGGAGCTTCATGAACTGCCACTCGATGAACTTGGCGTAGTCAGGATACAGCGTACATGTGAATCTGCGCCAGTCGGACAGGAATCCGAATCTGCGCCAGTATTCGTTCTGGTAGACGTTGTTGAAGAACTCGATGACCGACAGGGGATCCTTCATCTTGGCGAGATCCTCGTCGGTGCAGCCATTCCTCTTCAGATAATCGATGGTACCCTCGTCCCCTCTGGAGATCCTCCTGTAGAGGCTGATTCCTCCGTTACCGGTGGCATGCGTACCTACCGGGAAGAGGACGTTGTAACCTGTCATACGCTTGTATCTGGCGATGGCATCGAGGTATGTGTACCCCCTGAGATGTCCGACATGGAGGTAACCGGTGACTCCCGGATACGCGAAGATCGCCATGAACTTCGGCTTGCTGTCATCTCTGTCGGACTTGTCCAGACCTGCTTCTACCCAGCGTGTCTGCCACTTCTTTTCCATCGTTCCATAATCGTATGCCATACTGTATCCCAGCTGTATGTGTTTGCTGGGAATAAGACCACTCTTAAAATACTTTATTAATAATATAGGAGGCAGTATTAGAAGGCCTGTCGGACAGTAGCGTTGCTGTCGGACGAATTCTATTGGCCTTTGTAAGACAACGTAAGGCGTTGTCCGACAATTATATATACTCTGTCCGACATAGTCTTACTTGCAGTCAAAGAAGGGATGGGACTCTACGGAAACTGCAAGAACGGACGGATGAAAAATGTCAGACGAAGGAACCAAGATCACGATCAGGATGGGACCCGAGGAAATCCAGATGATGGAGGACTTCATGGGAGATCATGACATCGGCAACAGGTCTGACTTCATCCGTGATGCGATCAAGGGTTACATAGCCTCTATGAAGGCCGGACAGCCCCTGAACGTAGAAGGCGGGATCTTCGTCCGCCTCAGCGACGTACAGCTGGATACCCTAAGCGGGCTCGTGAAGACCGGCATTGCCGTGTCTGAGGAAGAGTTCATCAGGAAATGTCTCCTGGACAAGATTGTGCCCAAGAGCGTCGAGGATGAGACCATCGAGAACGCATTCAGGGCAGCACAGATGAGAGCTGCATACAAGTGAAGAAAAGGGATGGGAAATAGGCATAATCCGGTGGATGGGATCGGCCCTGAGGCCGGCCGGATCATGCTGTTGGAAACTCTTTAGCAAAAACAATGGGGATGCACACTATGGTGTACAACACAGAGAACAAGCACAAGGTCGCAATCGTCGGCGTCGGAGGAGCAGGATGCAACTTCGTGAGCGCCTTCACCGGAAGGTGTGACATGGACACTATCGCGATCAACACCGACAAGGCCGCACTTCACGCGTCCGCCGCCGACAGGAAGATCTACATCTGCAAGGGTGTCGTCCTCCACGGAGAGGGAGCTAAGGGAGACGCCAGGCTCGGAATGCAGTGCGCTGACATCCACATTGAGGAGATCAAAGAGGCTCTGGCCGGCTACGAGAAAGCATTCATCGTTGCTGGTGTCGGAGGAGGAACCGGAACCGGTGCCACCCCCGTCGTCATCGAAGCTGCCCAGGCCCAGAACGTAAGAACATTCGCGATTGCGATCAAGCCTTTCTCCTTCGAGGGAAGGAGCGAGGTGGCCAAGGAAGGACTCGGTAAGATCAGGATGGTCTGCCCCCGCACCACCACCTTCGACAACGAGATGATCATCTCGAAGATGTCCGACATGACCATGGACGAGGCTTACATAGCAGTCAACAACGTGATCATGGCCCACATCGAGGCATGTATCGCAGAATACCCGGAGACGCACGACTACTCAGTCTCCGACGACAGCGTTGCTGGATTCGAGGATTTCGTCAAGACCTCGCCCATCTACGCATACACAAACGCTTGAATTCCTCCACGAGGGCGGCCCAACCGCCCTCCTTCCATTTCTCATTGACTGTAGTATAATCTCTATATACCGTCTTTATGATACACAAACGGTGTATTTTTGAACGGGATGAACGCTATCGAGGTATCGAACCTCGTCAAAACATACGGCAGTTTCGTAGCGGTATCCAACATCAGCTTCAACATCGCCAGAGGCGAATTCATGGGCCTTCTGGGACCTAACGGAGCTGGTAAGAGTACAACTCTCAAAGCTGTCACAGGTTTATTGAAACCGACTTCCGGAAACATACGCATCAAAGGAGTGGACATCAGAGACCACCGCCATGCACTGCAGAGTGTAGGGTGTGTAATCGAGACTCCCATGCCATATCCGGAATTCACACCTGCTGAGTTCCTGAACCATGTCGGACACATCTATGGATTAGACAAAAGAGAGATTGCCATCCGTTCCCGCGACGTTCTCGAAGAGATGAAGATGTGGGATTGGAGATACAAGAAGATCGAAGGTTTCTCCAAAGGTATGAAGCAGAGGGTCGTTCTAGCGCAGGCACTCATGCCCAATCCGGATATCATCGTCCTGGATGAACCTACATCTGGTCTGGATCCGAGAGGTATGGTGGAAATCAGGGAGATCCTTCAAGGATTGAAAAAGAAGGACAGATCGTTGCTCATCAGCACACATATCCTCAGCGAAGTGTCGGAACTGTGCGGTTCAGTTACCATGATCCGTGACGGTCGTGCAATCATGTCGGGAGATGTAGCTGAATTGCTTAGATCTGGATCCTCCGGCCCTATTACGCTGGAGATCAAGACCATGAGAGGCATAACTCCCGAATTCGTCAGGAACGTCTCCGGATGCGCTGGAGTATTGACCAATCAGACCATGGGCGACCATATCCTCAAACTGGAATTCCAGGGATCCCTGCAACAGCAGGCTGATGTCATCAGCATGGCATACAGATCAGGTCTGGGCCTGCTATCTGTCAATGAGAAGGGAAAGAACCTGGAAGATCTGTACATGGATCTCACAAGAGGGGAGGGAGCATCTTGAGTCCGATCATCAGAGGGAGCAATGATGCACCTCCGCAGAATCCGAATTACGGTCAACAGGGCAATCAGCAGAACCCATTCTATCCTCAGCAAGGGGAACAGCCACAATACCCTGCTCAGAACCAACAATACAATGGCCAACAGCAGTATCCTCCGCAGTACATGCCGCAGAATATGGATCAGGGATTCGTCCGTGACGACCGTCCGAAAGGTACATGGCAGGCCACTGGACCTCAGATGAATGATATGCAGGCCCACCGTGACGTGAGATATCAACTACCGAATCCAATAATGCAGACATTCACCGTATTCAAGACACAGATGTCCCTCTTCTCCAAGAAGAAGATCGTCTACATTCTGCTGTTCACGGCCGTCCTCATTCCTATCATTTACAACCTTATCAAGGACAGGATGTCCTTCGGCAATATGACGGAACTCAGCGGGAATGGAATGATGGGATTGATGCTGTTCCTGTTCCCCCTTGTCTTGGGACTGTTCACCTCATTCCTTTGCGCTACCCTCATGCCCTCGGAGATCAACGAACGCACAGCATACATGAACATGGCCCTGCCGATGTCCAGATCATCATTCTGTCTCGGAAAGTATCTGGCATCCATGGTGATAACGCTTGGTGTCTTCGTATTCGCATACGGGATGGCGATGCTGACCGCCAATTTGGACTACGCCTATTTCGATGAGGGCGGATTGGGCCGTTCATTCATCTCATTGATACTGGCCGTACTCGTGTACACATCCTTCAGTTTCGCTGTCGGATGTTTCCTCAAACGTGGTGCAACAATCGTTTCGTTATTGACACTGGTAGCAGCGATACCTGGTATCCAGACCTATCTTTTCGTTGAACACCATATCGATTCCGCAGCATTGGCGCTGTTACCTAACCTTCTGCCGGATATGACATGTCTGGGCCTTGGAAGCCGTTTTGCGGCATCCCCTGTCGGAATGATCAACCTGATGCTCGGTGGTGGCGGCAACATCATCGATGTTTCTGAGATAAATATCGCAGTGACTGCCATTATTGCCATCATATGGACCGTCGTGTTCCTAGCTTTGGGAATCTTTGCTGTCTCAAGGAGGGAGATGTGATGAAGAAAATACTGGCCGTAATGTTCGTGGCTCTAATAATGACCGTCGCCGTTATCCCAGCTGTTGATGCGGATAACCCCTACCAGGTCACTGTAAGATGGAGCGACACTACCATCTGGCATGCCACTGTGGTGTGCGAGTATGAAGCAACCTTTGATGAACAGAACATATGGGCGTATGCTGTCGGCGGAGATACTCCGATGATCAATTTCCTCTCCAACTATAGGACCGCATCTCCGCCTGTTTCACAGATCACCCAATTCAAAGAGGGCGAATATTATGAAATCTACTACATATCCGGATATCAGATTCCATGGTTTGTTTCAATCGTTAATGGTCCCTATCAGGTGCTCGGACCGTATACCTATGATTTCTATGTAAATGAGAAGTCGCAGATGACGATTACCCTTGATGAAATCCTTACCAAGAATGTGCGCTATATAGGCATCTACGATGTGATTGGATTAGAGAAGGAGCATTTCACTTCTTTAGGGGTTGGAACCTCAGCGACCTTAGGCTATGCCGGAGAAGGCCACTATTACAGCATAACATCGACGTACAAGCAGGATTACCTCTACATAGAGGCCAAAGTCACGATGAATGTCAAGACCTTCACCGGATCCCCTGGCCTATACATTGGACTGTCAACAGCGGTCGTCGTCCTAGTAGGGGTCACGATGTTCATCTGCGGAAGGAAACCAAAACTCTGAGATGAAACGTTGGGGCGAAAGCCCCAACTTCACTATAACCTGTTTTTATGATCAGCTCATCGCCGAGTAGCCCATCTCGAAGGCCTTGACGTTGAGATCCTTGAACTTCTCGGGGACCAGGTCCATGAGGTTCTTCAGGAGGACATCCTTGGGAATTGGGAATCCCTTCATCGCTGCGACGGCACCGATCATCACTGCGTTCGCGGCAACGGCCTTTCCGGCCTCGATGGCGATCTTGGTCGCATCGATGGTGAAGAGGTTCTTGTTCTGCTTCAGTACGGCGTTCTTGAGGTCCTCTATGTCGGGATACTCCTCGAAACCTGCGGCGACCATCGAAGGCAGCACAGGATCAAGGTTCATGAGGACGACCGAATCCCTGTTACCGAGAGGAAGGTTCCTGCAGGTCTCCGCAGGCTCGAATCCCATGATGAGGTCGGCGGATCCGACTGCTTCCAGAGGACTGATGACATCGTCCCCGAAACGAAGTGTGGAAAGCACGCTTCCGCCCCTCTGGGCCATTCCGTGGACCTCGCTCATCGCGACCTTGTATCCCATCTCCATGGCGGCGTTTCCGAGCACCATGGACGCCAAGAGGACACCTTGTCCTCCGACTCCGACTATCTGGACAGTGTACTTCATTGTTTCACCTCGATGGCTCCGGTAGGACATACGTTGGCGCACATACCGCATCCGATGCACTGCGTGAGGTCGGTGGATATCTCTCCATTCTTGCCTTTGAACAATGCCGGACATGCGATGGTCCTGACGCAGTTGTAGCACTTGATGCACTTGTCCTGATGGACTTCGACGGGTCTGATGACAAGCTGCTTCTGCTTCTTGAGCTCAAGGGGACAAGGGCACTTGGAGATAACGACTGCAACACCGTCGAACTCGAGAGCATCCTTCATGACCTTGGTGGCGGCTTTGACGTCGTACGGGTTGATCTCCTGCACGAATTTGACTCCCACACCCTCGACCAGCTTCTTGATGTCGATG
>ERZ842401.860-NODE-860-length-45015-cov-5.110787_pt1 | contig 45015 bp, 37 predicted proteins | sample MGYA00521270_ERZ842401 | MGnify/ENA primary metagenome ERZ842401 (study PRJEB31892, sample SAMEA3878208) | bioreactor metagenome | biome: Moose rumen | place: Sweden | collected 2011-10 | study: EMG produced TPA metagenomics assembly of the PRJEB12797 data set... | reverse complement strand
ACAATCATCAAATCAAAGCAGTGAAGATGGCTTTCGACCGGCTAGACCTCGCCGGTGCGGCGGCCTAAACCACTTGCGAAACTTGAATTTATAATCTCACAACATTCCATTGCGTTTATCCGAAAAATACAGGGGTTGATGTTGAGGTGTTGTTTGCATACCTCATTACTGATGTGGCAAAGGAGATTTTTCTCGACAATTCGCGTCAATACGGGAATGGTCTTGTTAAGTTTGAACCAAACGATCTAAATAAAGGCATGGTTGTGGATTTGAACTTGCTGGGTACAGAGGAGAAATCGTTTGTTAAGAATGTGTATGCATTTATTAAAGGCACTCGGAAAGAGAAAGAAGGGATACAGTTGCTGAACGAATTCTTTTCGCTTAGATATACTGACGGCATAAGTACGATAGACGTATTTAATGAAAGGCTTCAAGTCCTAAAAGAGACTTCCTTATCTATTACAGAAGAATCTGTCAAGAAGACAAGCAAACTGCGTGTAAAACAGCTCAATTTCCTCGACCTTTTCAACCAATACGAATGTGATACTTCCGTTTTTTAGACAGGTGTCGTCTTGTTGTCGCCTACAGTAGGTAGAGCATATTTGGCCTTGTTTTGGATAACAGGTGTATATATTTCTCCAAAGTAAAGGCTCCGGAAAAAGATTTTTTTGGCAGTTGTCTTAAAACAATTATATTCCTGTCTTTGACACTTTGATTTTGAACCTATCGAATTCGGTAGGTTTAAAATTAGGGTTATGCAAAGTTTCCCACTAAGCTGCTCTATCTCAACGATGAAATCAATCGCTGACTTTTCATCAGGAAATCTTTTCGTAAATTCAAAATAATTCATACCTTTGTTTTGTCTCTGATTATGAGACAAATTCACAAAAAGATATTGAATTTTACAAGCCTAAAATAAATAATTCCGAAAACTTATATAACACTTAAACTCACATTATTATGAAAAGCTTAAAGTATATTCTTGCTCTAGTATTAATTCTTTTTGTATGTGGGGGCTTATTTGCTTCTTATTCCTCTGAATGCAATTGTAAGTTAATTTGCCCTAATTGTGGAGGCATTAACACTAATCACATTCATCCAGATGGAGGCATAGCGGCTCAAGTTCGCTGTAGAGACTGCGACACTGAATGGATTGAAGAAAATCCAGAAGAATGGCCAGACCCTGAACCAGATACTACGGGTCTGATGATTATAGACTTGACTCATTGACAAAACAAAGGTCATGAGAGAATGTCTTCTAAGCCTTCTGTTACTATGCTGCATTGGAACCTCCTATTCACAGGGGCTTTACGAGATATCTGGAAAGGTTCTTGACAAAGACAAAAAGGCCCTGGAGTTTGCTTCTGTAGTTTTGTCAGACAATGAAACAAAGAAGCTCATAGGCACGACAACCTCTGAGGATGGTTTCTTTACTTTAAAAGCAAAAGAGGGAGTATATACCTTCGAAATATCCATGATAGGTTATAGGAAATATACTATCACACTAAACGTGGACAAGGATATCAATCTTAAAGTCATTATTCTTGAAGAAGACATCTCTCTCTTAAAAGAGATAAAGGTCACGACCAACAGGGTGGAATACGACATGAGCGGCTATGTTTACCGTGTCGGAAATATAGAAGCACTAAAAAAAAAGGATCTTACAGAAGTTCTAAATACGGCTCCAGGAGTAATGGTTACAAATAGGGTGACCCTCTATGGCAGCCCCGTCATCAATATTTATGTGGACAAACGCAAGATAAAGATGACTGAAGATGCTCTGTTAGCTTATCTCCGTTCCTACAAAGGGGCCAACATTGAAAAAATTGAGGTCATCTCAGACCCTGACGTTTCAGCAAGGCATTCAGGAACAGCCCTGAAGATAACCACAAAAAAAGAAACTGGCGGTTTTATGTCAGCCTCTGCCAGAAATTCATTCAATGTGAGCAATTTTGTCTTTGGCTCTTCTTTTAATTTAGATTACAGAAGAGACAGGATTGCCTTTTATGGATCTGGCGGATATCAGTACCAGAAAAGAGATCGAAAAGATGTTACAAGCTATCAATGGAAGAACAGTGATAAGAAGGCAGACAATATTATAAAAGAGAATATCAAGTTTCCCCTTTCAGCTAATGGTACTTTCGGAATAGCTTATGACATCACAAAGAATGATTATCTTGGAGCTGAAGTGTCCTTTAGGGAGATTTGCAAAGATCTGAAAAGAAAAACCTTTACAGAAGAGTCAGGGATAACTATTTCTGAGAACTTGAGACTCTACAAAACTTCTGACAAGAAGCCAGCTCTCTCCTTGATGTACTCACACAAATTTAAAGACGCTTCTGAGATTACCATAACAGGAGACTATGTGGGATCATACAAAAACAATGACATTACAGGTGATGCGCTTGGTGCAAGTCACACAGAGAACAACTCCAGCACCTTTGCAGGTTATTCAAACTATCAAAAACGAATAAAAAAGAAACACACAATAAATGTCGGATTGAGGTATTCCTACATCAAGAATGAGGCAATAAACAATGAATTACGTTTTGCTTACGACGAGTCTATGCTCAGACCTTTTTCATCGTATTCTGTTGATTTGAAGAAATTAGGTTTTAGGGTTGGACTTACAGGGGACTGGGCAAGCATCAACCAGCATGATTACATTGACGTATTGCCGAGCGTTTCGATAAACTATTACATAGACAGAAAAAAAGGGAATATTCTCAGTGCCGGATATACAATGTCAGTGCATAGGCCAAGCATTTCCCAGCTAAATCCCAACGCAGTGCTTTCCGAGAAGGATATTATCATAAGGGAGGGAAATCCTACCCTGAAGTCTTACAATTCACGTGTTTTTAAATCGTCATTAAAGCTGTTAAACTGTTTTATTCTGTCTGCCACATACAACAGGGCCAATAAAGCCATTTCAGCCTATCTGTACACAAAAGAGGATGAAACTTTATACCAGACTTATACCAACAACGCTTCATTTCAGGAATTTTCTGCAGGTGCCGGTTACTATAAATACCTCTTCAATAAGTTAAATATTAATTTTTCGGCATCATACGCTTATTCTGAGAGCAAGATAGATGGTTTAACAAAAAGAAATAACTCTCTCTCCTGCGCATTGGTTGCAAACCTGTCATTGCCTGCATCTTTCTCGCTTACAGCCGAGGCTTATGCTGAGACAAAGAAGAGAATCGGTTACAATGCCTACAAGAAAGAACCTTTCATAATCTACCTCAAGGTCTCAAAAAAAATCGACAGATGGAACTTCAGCTTCACTGTATCAGATGTCTTCAATTCCTACAAGAGGGGAGAAAACATGACTATAGACCTTGGAAACTATACACGAAAAGTCATCAACAAGACAGAATCTAGGAGCTTCAATTTCATGGCTACATATAATTTCAGCTGGGGCAGAAATGGCAGGGCTAAAAAAGCAAGAACTCAAAAGAATGAAATGAACGAAAGAATCGGCGATTAGATCCCCGATTCGAATTGACAGTACAACTTTGTGACGATAGACTGATAACGATATTAGCCCTATATAGAAACAAATGAATAAAGTAATTTACATGATAATCTTCCAGCGCCGGTATTTTGCAAGAAAGGAAGAAAAGTAAAGGCTCCGGAAAAAGTTTTTTTTGGGCAGTTGTCTTAAAACAATTATATTTGCAGTCCCATTGGAGAGATGGCAGAGTGGTCGATTGCGGCAGTCTTGAAAACTGTTGAGGTGAAAGCCTCCCGGGGTTCGAATCCCTGTCTCTCCGCTTCCGTATGAAACGAGCAGGCTATGTCAGAGTTTGATTATCAGAATAATAACCAGAATCAGCAGGGTTATACAGACTACAATCAGCAGTACTATAACCAGCAGTATGGCTATCAGCAATATCCTCAGAATCCACCATACGCCAAACCAAGCACCAATCTGGTATGGGCAATTCTCACTACCTTACTGTGCTGCCTTCCGTTCGGAGTAGTTTCAATAGTCTATGCTGCCAAGGTGGATTCGCTCTGGTATTCAGGAAATTATTATAAAGCAAAGGAAGCCTCCAGAAAGGCCAGGACATGGGCCATTGTTTCTGCATGCGTAGGAGCATTTTGGGTCATCCTGTACATTATCATCGTCGTAGTTGCCTTATTGTCAGAAGGATCTTCTGAAATATTATCAGGTTTTCAGAACATTTATTAGGCTATGGGCAAAAAGCTTTGGCTGTGGATTATTCCTGTTGCATTGGTTGCGGCAGGATTTTTTTATTACCTGAACAATCCTCAGCAGTCTGCCCTGGCACCGAAATGCCCCGTCAAACTTCTTACCGGATACCAGTGTCCTTCCTGCGGAGGGCAGAGGGCAATTCATGCATTTTTGCACGGGAGAATTGCTGAGGCAATTTCATATAATCTTTTTTTTGTTATCGCGATACCGGTTCTCCTTGCAACCGCATACGCCGCAGTAGTGATAAAACGCGCTCATCCTTCAGACTTTACACGAAAGCTCTACAATATCACCACCAGCCGTTACACCCTCCTTTCCTATGTGGCTCTGTATTTTATCTGGTGGCTGGTCAGGAATCTGATTGGGATGTAGCACCGGCCGTGATTCAAATAGAAGGATAAAAGCATTATATTTGCAATATGACAGGCTGCAACAGCGATACCAATGGCAGTATATCTGCATTCTATGAAAGCCATAGAAGTTTCCTTTGCTTCTACGCCATGGGTTTTGTTTCTTCTTATCAGGAATCTGAAGACATTGTACATTCGGTGTTTGAAAAACTGCTGACTGCCAAGGTAAGCATGAAGAATCCTTCCGCCTTGAACTCTTATTTTATGTCGGCTATAAGGAATAAATGCCTGAATCATCTTGCAAAAAAGAAAGTTCATGGCAGGTATGCGTCGGTATTCATGTCCGAAAACAAGGATGAAGAAAATCAGAATTTCCTGAACAGCCGCATAGAATCAGAAATCCTTTGGGAAATTTTTTCCAAAGTGGAACAACTGCCCAAAGGGTGCCGCCAGGTGTTCAAATTAAGCTACTTGGAAAATCTGAGCAATCAGGAGATTGCAGCCAGGCTCGGCATTTCTCTCAATACGGTCAAAAGCCAGAAGGCCCGTTCCAAGGAACTTCTCAGAAAGTCGCTGAAAGATCTTTTTGCCATAGCGGCAATAATTTTCGGACTCTGATTCCACCTTTTTTATTGTTTAGACTGTCTAATATGTAGCAGGCATAATAGTGTCCGGCTACATTTTTATGTTCAACGATAACACAGACAGAATCAAAAATCTTATTGCCAAACATATCCTTCACGATCTGAACGAGGATGAGGCGGCAGAACTGGAGAGCTGGAGGCAGGACTCTCAGCAAAACAATGAGTTTTTATCCAGACTCTCGGACCCTGAATACCTCAGGAAGCGGTATCAGGATTTTGTTGAAATAAATTCAGAAGAAGCATCTCATGGCAAGCAGGTGAGACATTCAAGGTTCATCCGCTGGGGAGCGGCTGCTCTGGCTGCTGCTGCGGTGGTTTTGGCCGTTTTGCTTTTACCCAAACTCAGAACCCCCAAGCTTATGACGGTTACGGCACCACACAAGGGGATTGCTTCACTTGTTCTTCCGGATGGCTCCAAAGTCTGGATGAAATCTGCTTCCTCCATCACTTATCCGGAAAAGTTTTACGGCTCTGCCAGAAACGTTTCATTCTCAGGCGAAGGCTATTTTGAGGTGTCTTCGTCTGAAGAGAATCCTTTTATTGTCAGTGCAGATGGGTTCAAGGTGAAGGTAACGGGTACTAAACTGGATATCAAGTCTTATCGCGATGATAAAGTTGCCGTTGCCGCGCTTATAGAAGGAGAGGTTACACTCATATACACAGACAGTCTTGGAAATGAGGTGGAGGACAAGATGGTGGGCGGAGAACTTTCCATGTTTGACAAGACAAAAAGGAGCAATACGCTGCTTAAGACCAATACCTCCATTTATTCTTCATGGATAGGGGGAGTTTACAGTTTTGAGTCTGAGACTTTGGAGGAAATACTCCGCCAGGTTTGCAGGTATTACGGATATAATCTGATTGTCTCGGATTCTTCAGTCAAGGACAGGGTTTTGTCTGGCAGACTGAAGATGGGCGAAAACGCCAACAGCATAATTGAGGCGTTTCAGGAATTTTTGCCGGGGCACATAAAACTGGAATCAGACACCATTATAATTCAATAAATATGTTTGACCTATGAAGAAAAGAGATTCAAGATCCCTTTTTATGCTGCTTGTAGCTGGATTAGGGCTGTTATTGGCATCAACGGCTTATTCCCAGAACAAGAAAGGTCTTTACGATTTAAAAATCGACAACCTTTCTCTCAAGGAAGCATTGATCAAGATTTCCACTCAATGTGGGTGCTATTTTGTCTATGAGGATGCTGATCTTGCAGGAACTCCCAGAATTAACAGGGAGTTCAAGGCAAGTACTCTGGAACAGATTATTGCCGGCTGTCTCGAGGGTACTCAGCTCTCCTACAGGGTGAGCAAGAAGAATGTCTATATCAACAAGGCATCCAAGCCCGGCAGTCCTCAGGGCAGTACTTCGTCCAAAACATCTCCTCAAACCCAATCGGGATATGTTGTCGGAAAAATTACGGATGTGAACGGAGCCCCTCTTCCGGGTGCCTATGTAAAGGTTAAGGAAGAACCCGCCATAGGCACTTCTTCGGACGCAGACGGTAACTACAGGGTAAGGATAAGCGACTTTTCAACTCCTAAGACACTTGTGGTTTCCTACATAGGAATGCAGGAGCAGGAGATAAATGTTGCAGGAAGGCAGGTTATAGACATAACACTCAGAGAAGAATACAACAAACTGGAACAGATTGTTGTTGTAGGTTACGGCAGCATTCGCAAGAAGGACATAGCCGGAAGCGTTCAGAATGTAACCTCAGAACAGATAACCGAAACCAATAACCCAACCTTTGAAAAAGCTTTGCAGGGCAGGGTTTCCGGTGTGCAAATCATTTCCAATTCAGGTCTTCCCGGAGGTGCTTTCTCTATAAACATCCGAGGCAGGGGATCTATCAATGCAGGCACTCAGCCGCTGTACATCATAGACGGTGTTCAGATGACTAACGGTTCACAGTCAACAAGTGTGGTTGAAAGTGCAAACATTATGGGAGGTATCAACCCAAACGACATTGAATCAATCACCATCCTCAAAGACGGTGCTTCTGCATCTATCTACGGAGCCCAGGCAGCCAACGGCGTAGTTATAATAACCACAAAGAGAGGAGCCGCAGGCAAGACCCGCGTTAATTTCAGCGCAACCGTAGGAGCTCAGAAACTTGCCCGTAAGGTCAAGGTCATGACCGGCTCTCAGTGGGCTGAATTTGCTTTGGAGGAGTACAAGAACTACGACTCAGTTTATGGAACCAACTACTACGACCAGCACAAGGATCTCTTCAAGAGTTTCGGCTGGGGCGAAGACGGATATTCCGCCGCCCAGACCACAGACTGGTACAAAGAGATTTTCCGTACGGCGCTTTCGCACAACTATGAGCTGGGTGTTTCTGGCGGAAACGACAAGACGAGGTTCTATATTTCAGGAAATTACAATAAAACAGACGGTATCATCAAGCATACCGGATATACCAGGGCAACCGGAAGGGTAAATCTTTCACACGATATAACCAAGTGGCTGAACATAAGCACCAAAAACACTTTCAGCCGCAATAATTATGATCAGGCTTCTACTGTTGCTGCTGCCAATCCGTCAAGGAGTGCAATGTTCCTCAATCCGGGCGTTTCTCCAAGAGACGAAGACGGAAACTGGGTAATGGATCTTCCTTACGGTTATCCTCTTTACAACATTCCTCAGATGCTCGAACTCAACGAATACAATGCAAAGGTTTCTAACCTGATAACTTCCAACGACCTTACCGTCAAGTTTATGGAGGGTCTTGAGTTCAAGAGCAGCTACAATGTCAACTATACATGGATTAACGAACATCAGTACAGCGATCCCAGAACCAGACTCGGTAACCGTCAGGGTGGCGTGGTAACTGCCCATACTACGGACGAGAGCATATTCCATACAGATCAGGTACTGACTTACAATACCGACTTCGGTCAAGACCATCTTACAGCAGTTGCTGGATTTTCGTACAGAGATTCCCGATTCCACAGCATAACCGCTTCTGCAATCGGAGCTTCCACTCCGGGTCTGAGTCTGCTCGACAGTGCTCCCACTCCCCAGACAACGGGCGAAAGCTTTTCGGAGTCAAAGATTGCAGGCTTCTTCGGAAGGGTAAATTATTCTCTTAAGGGAAGATATATTTTCACAGGAACGCTCCGTTACGACGGTTCCTCAAGATTCGGAAAAGACAACCGCTGGGGATGGTTCCCCTCAATTTCCTTTGCGTGGAGAGCTAAGGAAGAAGATTTCCTCAAGGATGTTGACTGGCTCAGCGATCTCAAACTCCGTGCAAGCTACGGAGTTACAGGAAACTCCAGCATAAGCAACTACGGTGCTGTAAGGCTCTATGCCGGAGGCTATGCTTATGACGGCCAGACCGGATTGGTTTCAAGCTCAATAGGCAACCAGAAACTTTCGTGGGAAAAGAAACATTCCAAGAACATAGGTGTTACCGCAGGCTTCTTCAAGGGCAGGATTTCCATGGATTTGGATTTCTATCGCGATGATACAAAAAATCTGCTCTACAGCAGGAGTATTCCGGAAACTACAGGTTTTTCTTCCATGTCTTCAAATATGGGAGGAGTTAAGAACGAAGGCTTTGATTTCCAGCTTACTACCAAAAATATAGATCAAGAGAACTTCAGATGGGAAACGGCGTTCAACATTTCCTATACCAAGAATGCCATCACCAAACTTCAGGACGGGCTGACCCAGATAGGAAACTACAAGATAGGCAAGCCCATAACTGCCGAATATGTTTACAAGTGGGCCGGCGTAAATACTTCAGACGGACGTCCGATGTATTACGACAAAGACGGCTACATTACCTACAATCCTACGCTGGAAGACCGTTACTGGACAAAGGGAACGGATCCTAAATGGTACGGAGGAATGCTCAATACCATAAGCTGGAAGAACTTTACACTGTCTTTCTTCCTTCAGTTCCAGGCAGGTGCCGTGAAATACTGGAGCGACAAGACCGTCCTCATAGGGCAGGCTGCAGACAACAACCTCTTCAGAGAAATGTATTACAAATACTGGAGGCAGCCCGGCGATGTGACATGGGTTCCAAGACCTTTCTACAACGGCAGCTATCTGGGCAGTCCGAGGGCATACGACTCCAATACGGATCCTGGTATGAGTCTCATTTACGAGTCAACGGACTTCATCAAACTGAAGAACATAAATCTCAGCTACGACTTCCCCAAGGCAACAGTCCGCAAGATGAAACTGGAAGGTCTCCAGCTGTTCGTAAACGCTTACAATCTCTGGACTACTACCCGTTATCAGGGCTACGATCCTGAATCAATAGGTAACGACAGGGGGCTTTATCCTCAATCCAAGAGTATCAGTTTTGGTTTGAAGTTGAACTTCTAAAAATGCAAGGAAATGAAAACATTAAAGAACATATCAATTGTACTGCTCTTGGCTTTGGGCCTGTATTCTTGTGATTCTCTGCTTGATGTGGATACCAAACATGCTCTTCCGCAGGATCAGATGGAAAACGAGGCAGGTGCCCGGAGTCTGATTATAGGTGTTTATGACCTCATGCAGGAACCTACATACGCAGGGCGAGATCTTCTGTCTCTGCCTGATGTACTCGGCGATAACGTCAAGCTGAACCCAGGGGCTACCAGATATACCCGTCAGTATCAGTTTACCCCGTACTACAACATTGATATCTGGCAGGCAGCCTACAGGCAGATAGTATCGCTGAACGAGGCTCTGTATTATCTGGGCAAGCTGGATGAAACAGCCTCAATAAAGGCTCTGAAAGGCGAGGCTCTTTTCCTGAGGGCTTATGACTATTTCTATCTGGCAAGCATATACGGGCGTATGCCAGGTCATCTTGTAGAGGGTTTTGACCTCTGCGTTCCGCTGATTACGGAACCTTTCTTCAATAACGGAGGCAGCATTTCAGATCAGGCTTCCGTAGCGAGGAACAAGGTAGATGAGGTTTGGGCTCAGATAGTCAAGGACCTTAACGATTCATTTGAGTATCTCAACGGAAACGACAGCGGCAACTTCCCCAACAGGGCTTCTGCCATTGCAGCCAAGGCTCTGCTTTCAAGAGTTTATCTGTATATGGGCAAATGGAACGAATGCGTTACCGCTTCTTCCTATGTACTGACTAATGCCAGCGTTAAAATCTATTCCGGCGACAAATACACTTCGGTATTCTCCAGCGGAAGCGAAAGCATCTGGCAGCTTAAATATGACAATACGGAAAACCTGCTTTCGTCTTCGTTGCATTCTGTCTATGGAACTCGTGATGACGGCTACAGAGATGACGAAGGCTATGGCAACGGCAAGGGAACCGGAGATGCAACGCTCTCGGTTACAGACGATTTTGTTGCTCTCCTGGATCAGGAAAAGGATATCCGTTTCGGAGCCCTCAGAAAGGTGAAGTTCTCCGGTCAGAAACTCTGGTGGACAATCAAGTTCAACTCATGGCAGAGTTCAGAACTCTTTGGATTGGACAATGTTCCTCTGATAAGAATTTCTGAGATGATACTCAACAGGGCTGAGGCTTATGCACATCTGAATACGATGACTTCTGCAAGAACGGATATCAACGAATTCAGAGGGAAGCGAGGCATCGGCGACACAGATGTTCCGGATTCCGGACTGCTTGATGAAATTCTTCTTCAGAGAAGACTTGAACTTGCCTTTGAAGGACACAGGTTCTTTGACCGCAAGAGGCTCGGCCTTGACATCCTCCGTCCGGAGGGTCTTCCTACCGTACCTTATTCCGACTATAGGGTTGTGGCAGCTATAGGTACAACCGAACTGGATGTAAACAAGCTGCTTGTGCAAAATCCCGGTTACTAACAGATAATTCTAAATCGAGATGAAAACTATATTTTTGAAATCAACGATAGTTATTGCGGCATTACTGGCTCTCTTGTCCTGCCAGAAGGAGGACTGGACTTACAAAGGACCGCAGTATTTTGAGTTCAGCGCCTATGAAAACGGCCAGACCGCTTCCAACGGAGTTTATTCCAAGGAGAACGGCGAAATTGGTCTTGACAAGGTTTGCGTTCAGCTCGTAAAACATTCCGATACTCCAGTTACGGTGGCTTACAAGATTGTTCCCGAGGTCTATTACCTGAAAGACGAAAGCCGTCTGGTTTCGGAAATTCCATCCGGAAAATCTTCAGACCAGATAGAGGTTCTTTATTCTACCGCCGAATACGGTACCGAATATGAGATAGTTGCGGAAAACGGAGCAACATTCAACACTTCTACGATGAGCGGTACGGTTACCATTCCTGCCGGAGAGTATTTCGGCTACATAACCGTAGATATGAAAGTAAAGTCCGGAAACAACTTCTACATCGTACTGGTTGATTCGGAAGATACAAAGGCCAACAAGCCAAGTTCTATCCTCAACTATGTGCTCATGCCTGAGATGATAGTTTATTTTGAAGAATCTTTCTTGAACGAAATTCCTACTACCTTCACTCTCATAGACAAAGACGGTGACGGATATTGCTGGGAGTGGTATGACGGAGAGGCTACTTCAGATTCCTGGAGAAGCGGCGGAGTAGGTGCACTTACTCCGGAGAACTATCTTGTGACTCCGGCTATTGAGATTGGGAGCAAGATGAAGACAGCATGGGTCAGCTTTGATGTCCGCGCCAAGTATGACGAGGGCTATAGGCTTGTAATATCCACTTCACCTATAACCGAGGCTAACTGCCGCGAAGCGGATGTGGCCCTTGACTGGCAGGTAACGGAAGTTAACAGCTTTGTTACCATAGATGTGGATATCAGCGATTACAGAGGCAAAACCGTTTACATAGCTCTTGTACACGGCAACTGCACGGACCAGTACTATATCAGAATCAAGAATCTGAAAGTTTACGGTCTGTAACGGTTATAAATGCAAATAGTTCAAGGTAAGATGATAGATGAAAGACTCCGGCAGATATTTGAAGACCTTACTTCAATAGAGGCCACCTCAGGCAACGAGGCACCTGTTGCCGCCTACATAAAAGATTTTGCCCGGCGCCTCAGTCTCGATTTTGAGATAGACGGTGCGGCATCCCTCTCGGGAGGCAACAGCGGCAATGCCATAGTGAGAATCAAGGGTGGAGGAAACTATTTCCTTGCCTCTCACATGGATACACCCCGTTCCATCAAGGGACTTGTACGCAGGTTTCTGCAGGACAGGATAACTTCAGACGGTACCACCCCGCTGGGAGTGGATGACAGGGGAGGGCTTTCATCTATTCTCTATGCCTTGGAAAAGGCTGTCGCTGATGACAGAATAAAACCCTGCACCCTGCTTTTTACGGTGTGCGAAGAAACCTCTCTGGCAGGCTCCACTTTCTACAAACCGGACGAGGGCATCAGATATGGATTCATATTTGATTCCTATATGAGCCCTCCGGCCCTGGTAAGCGAAACCTGCGGTCTGCTGGAGTTCAACTTCGTCTTCCATGGACGTTCATCTCATGCCGGAATTGCTCCCGAAAAGGGGGTAAGTGCCATTCAGGCAGCGTGTGAAGCCATAACCAGGTTTCCTTACGGCAAACTCGGCGATAAGGATACCGGCAACATAGGCATAATCTCGGGCGGAACTGCCACGAATGTCGTATGCGACCAGGTTGAGGTATCGGGCGAGATTCGGAGCGGAAACCTTGAAGAAGGTCAGGCAAGGTTCAGCAAAGTGGTTAAAGATTTTCAGGAGGTTTGCAAGAAACACGGAGCAACCCTGGAGTATAGCAGCGCATGGGATTTTACCCCATACCACATACATCCGGAGGATGAGCCTTACAGGCATTTTGCAAAAGTCCTGGGGAAGATGGGGCTGGAACCTGTGCCGATGAAGTCAATGGGTGGCAGCGATGCCAATGCAATGAACAAGAAAGGAATCAAGACAATAAACCTGGGAGTAGGGGCCCAGAATCCTCATGGAAACGATGAATTCATTCTTTATGAGGACTTTACCAGAGCCGCCGAAATAGCCTACGGTTTGATGACAACTACTTTAGATTGACGTTATGAACAAATCATACTTTATCCTAAGTGTAATTTTGATGTTTTTTTTGACATCATGCAAGTGTGACAAGGGTGAGCAGCTTGACTTTCTGCCCGAGAACATTACTGCAAAAGGAACTTTGGTAATTGAAGGCGGCGGAGACCGCATAGCTCCAATCCTCAACAAAATAATAGAAAAAGGCGGAGGTCCGGACAGTTGCAGGCTTCTGGTAATACCGTTTGCCAGCCAGCTTCCGGATACCGGCGAAAGGCAGGCTGCGGAATTCCGTGCACTGGGTTGCAGGAATGCAGACTTCATGCTCTGCGATAAGGACTCCATAGACAACCCCGAAAATCTGGCAAAGCTGGACGGAGTAACAGCCATCTTCCTTTCGGGTGGAGACCAGAGCCGTCTGAAGGAGTTCCTGGGAGGAACCAAGTTCTTTGACAAGATGCTCCAGATATACAAAGACGGCGGAGTCATAGGCGGAACCAGTGCCGGAGCTGCCATTCAGAGCCGTATAATGCTGACGGGCCGTCAGGTAAATCCGGGGCCTGATGATGAGTCGCCCTACTTCAATGAGATAAAAAGCAATTATGTGGAAACAAAGGAGGGGTTCGGCTTTCTGGACAATATCATCATAGACCAGCATTTCATAACCCGCCGCCGTCAGGTCCGTCTTATAAATGTCCTTTTGGACAACCCTGGCTACAGGGGCCTGGGAATAGATGAAGAGAGTGCCGTAGTGGTTAATCCGGACAACACCATAGAAATTGTGGGAGAGAACTGTGCCATGCTCTTTGAGCCTTACAAGAAGGGAGAAAATGGGGAGAATGCCCACAGTTTCAAACTCACCATACTTTATCCTGGAGATACATACAGATTGTAAAACTTTGGTGGCTTGCACCGGATTCTTTACCTTTGAAGCGTTATGGCTAAAGCGAGAAAAATACCACATACTTTTGTAATCATAGGTTCCGTTCTGCTTCTGTGCGGAATACTTACATGGATAATTCCTGCCGGAGAGTTCGACCACCAGACGGTGAGTGTAAACGGAGCGGAACGGGATGTAATTGTGGCGGAGTCTTACCACAAGGTAGAATCCAGTCCGCAGACCTGGCAGGTTCTTGGAGCCATAGTTGACGGATTCAGGAGGCAGGCCGCCATAATTGCCTTTGTACTGGTAATAGGCGGCGCTTTTCAGATTCTCAACAGCAGCCGGGCAATAGATTTCGGAATCAGGTCTTTTTTGAAGAAGGTTCACAAACATTGGCTTATCATAGTTGCCACTATGGTGATATTCAGCGTGTTTGGTGCTGTATTCGGGATGAGCGAAGAAACCATAGCCTTTATCATAATATTCATTCCGCTGGCCATATCCATGGGCTATGATTCCATAACCGGAGTGCTGATGGTATATGTTGCGGCGCATATCGGCTTCAGCGGGGCGGTGTTCAATCCGTTTACGATAGGCATAGCCCAGGGGCTGAGCGGCTTGCCTCTGTTTTCCGGCTTTGAGTACAGGATGTTTGTATGGGTGGTTCTGACCCTGCTCATCATAGGCTTTACACTCTGGTATGCAAACAGGGTGAAGAAGAACCCTCAGAGCAGCCCTACATACCGTCTGGACGAGTATTGGCGCAAGAGAGAAGAAGAAAGCGCCACTATGGAGTTTGAGAGCAAGACTCCGGTGAGCGCATGGGTGATATTCATTCTTACGGCAATTATACTTGCCGCTGTATCTGTGCTTTATCCAAAGACCACCGTAACTCTCGGAGGCAGGGAATTTACTTTTGTCTGTATCCCGATAGTTTCTGCCCTGTATGTTGTGGCAGGAATTATCACCCTCCGTAAATCATATCTGTACTACATCCTCGGCGTGCTGGCCTTTACCATTGTTTTTCTGGTAGTTGGAGTTCTTGGCTATGACTGGTATGTGAAGGAGATTTCTGCCCTGTTCCTTGGAATGGGTATAGTGAGCGGTGTTGCTATGGGCAGCAGCGCAAACAAGATAGCTGTGGAGTTCATAGGCGGGGCCAAGGATATTCTTTCTGCGGCTCTTATTGTGGGTCTTGCCGGCGGCATAATTGAAGTGCTCACCGCAGGAAAGGTTATGGACACAATACTTTACGCCCTGGCAAACACTATGAGCGGAACAAGCCAGGGAGGAACGGTTTCCATCATGTACGGCATACAGACCGTGCTCAACCTCTTCATACCCAGTGGCACGGCCAAGGCAGCCCTTACCATGCCCATCATGGCTCCGTTCTCGGATGTGATAGGGCTGAGCCGCCAGGCAACAGTCATGGCCTATCAGTTCGGCGATGGCTTTACCAACATGATAACTCCTACATCCGCCGTGCTGATGGGAGTGCTGGGTGTGGCCAGAATACCTTATGATGTGTGGTTCAAGTGGTTTTGGAAGATACTCCTGGTGTTCATGCTCATAGGCCTTCTGCTTCTGATGCCTACGGTTTATATGAACCTCAACGGTTTTTAGAAGCCGCTTCGGAAAGGATTTTCTGATATGCAATCAGGTCGGATCAGGACTTTTGGGCAGATTCTTCTATGTTTATGGGCGCAGGGCCTCTGAGCAAAGGAACCTTATGCGCTATGTGGTCTCTGTCTTTGACAAAGACCATTCCCAAGATGCCGAACGACACCTTCTGGCGGCTTTCGGAAACTTCCAGATAACCTATGCTGAAAATCCCGTAGCCCAAAACCTTAAGATATGGGCTTACGGCAGAGTTGTAGAAATTTTCATTGATTTCTTTGAACGATGCGGCTGCATCGCCCTGAGTGTTCAGTTCGGCTTCCTTTACAATCTCGTCTCCTATTGCTTCAACCAAGGCCTCTCTGTGGGCCCTCTTGCCGGGGCACGTCAGAAGCAGAACCGCTAAGGCAAGCACCAAAACGGAACCCAGTATCAGCTTTGTTTTTCTCAATTTCATATCAATTCCTGAATAGACGGTTCAAATATACGAATATGTTTTCTTATCTTTACGGACAATTTTTGAGAGCCGCTGTATTTTATGAAACGGACTTTATTATTGGTTTTCTTTATAGCGATTGTTTTGGTTCTGCCAAACGTTGGGGCCGCTGAAGGCTCCGGTTACGGTCTGGACTCTTTGGCAAAAAAAGATACCGTATGCAGTCTGTTAAGTTCTTTCCGTCAGCAATATTCGGTTGAAACCGCCAATCTTATAATGGCGGAACTGGAAAAAAGGGAAATAACGGAATATCCTCTGACTTTTTCCGCCACGGACAGTAAAGAAAAGGTTCAGATGACGGTCAACTACCATGTGGCCGATTACCTGTACCTTATCCATCAGTATGACCTGAGCATCGGCTGTGCTACGGAGGCTCTTGCCTTGAGCAAGACAGTAAAGGACAAGGATTTCCAGGCCGACATACTCAGCATTTTGGCAATAGGTAACACACGCCTGAGCAATTTTGAGGCTGCCGCCCACTTTGCCGAGCAGTGCTATCTGCTCGACAAGGAAAGCGGAGACCTTGACCGTATAAGCAGCAGCCTCAACACCCTTGCCGGGATCTATGTTTCTGCCAGGCGTTACGACATTGCCGAAAAATATGTGCTCAAGGGCATAGAAGTGTGCAAGAAGGCAAAATACAAACCCAGGCTGAGCATTCTTTTGGGCATGGCATCTGAGGTTTACCATGCAAAGGGCAACGATGAACTTTCTCTGGACTTTGCCCAAAAGGCATACGATCTGGACACGGAGCTGGGGCGTGAGCCACAGGCCATGATCCGGCTCTCGCAAAGGGCCTCGGCCCTGATTGGTCTTAGCCGGTTTGACGAAGCAGAAGCAGACCTTCTCCAGGTAATTCCTTACTTCCGCAAGGTCAACAACCTGCCTTCGCTGATTATATCCTGCAACAAGATGGGCCGTCTGCTTTATCTGGAAGGCCGTTTTTCGGAGGCGTCCCAGTTCTACCGCGAGGCGGCAGACATATCGGCCCAGATAAAAGATTCCCACAACGAAATGCAGGCCCGCAAGGGGCTTTTTGAGACCTTGATTTCTTCCGACAGCAAGGAGGCCCAGATTCAGTATGAACTTTACGACAGAATCAAGGATTCGCTCTACAACCTTGCCAGTGCCGAGAGTTTGAGCCACTATGAAGCAAGCCTGGAAAACGATGCTCTCAAGACGGAATACTTTAAGGCCAACCGGGCCAAGCATCTGATTATTCTGTTCGGACTCCTTCTGGCGGCTGTCCTGGCCGTAACAGTATGGCTGATCATGAGAAGGCGTATAATTGCCCAAAGGGCTGCTATGGAGTCTGCACTGCGGGCTCTCCGAATGGAATATGAGGACTCTCAACAGCAAGATCAGGCGCAGAGCCAGACCCCGGAAATCAACAAGGCAGACCAGGCCTTCCTGGACAAGTTGGTTTCTTATGTGGCTGACAACATAGACTCCGGCCGTCTGGGAGTGGAGGACATAGCCTCTCATATGTGCCTTTCCAGCAGCCAGCTCGGCCGCAAGGTGAAATCTCTGACCGGCCTTACAACCCAGAACTATGTTCTCAGGCTCCGTCTGGAAAGAGCAAAGATGCTGTTGCATGATGAACCTGAATCTTCGGTAGCCGACATAGCAAGCCGCTGCGGCTTTGAGGATGCGGCTTCTTTCTCCCGCGCCTTCAAACGTACATTCAATACCTCACCAAGTAAGACGAGAGGCTAAAATTCCTCCCGCGGAACCTCTTTTTGCAGGATTTTGCCAATGTTTTGCAGGATTCTGCAAATTTTTCTTGTATCTGTGCCCGTACCTTTGTATTGCTGAATTCGGATTAAAGTATAGTGTATAATAAACACGCTTCAAACTATGAAAACAATGGACGGCCGGAACTAACCGGCCGTCCTTTTTTGTATTTTTACCCTCCGAAAGGGTGGCTTTTACGCTTTGCCTTTGAAATGGTTGATAAAACAAGATTAGAGATTATTCGTATGAAAAAGTATTTGTTTCTTTTAATGGTTGCTTCAGCAGTTTGTCTTGCGGGGTGCACCGGCGGGAACTCGCAGTCTGATGCCAAGACTGCCCCTGACACTCTGGCAGTTGTGGAAGAGCCGGCTGATTCGGGATTCGGAGATCCTATTAAAGAAAATGTGGTCAAGAAAGTTCCGGCAAATATGATACGCAGCGGATTCGTGGTTGTTTCCGAAGCCGTTCCGGACGTTATTTTGGAAATCAGATATTATTCAACCTACAACTTCGTAGGCTCAAGGATAGATGGTTATGAAGAGCCTGTGGCCCTTATGACAAAAGAGGCGGCCAAAGCCCTCAAGGCGGTCAGCGATGACGTAAAGGCCCAGGGTTACCGCCTGAAAATCTATGATGCCTACCGTCCGGCAAGGGCTGTGGCACATTTCTGCCGCTGGGCCAAGGACGCTGACACTTCAATGAAGCGAGCCTTCTACCCGAATCTTGACAAGGCCAACCTGTTCAAGCAGGATTACATAGCCACTAAGTCTGGTCACAGCCGCGGCAGCACCGTAGATCTTACGCTGTTCGACATGAGAACCGGCAAGGAGGTGGATATGGGCGGAACATTCGATATGCTAGACCCGAGTGCCCATCCAGACTACAAGGGCGTTACGCCGCAGCAGTATGAAAACCGCCAGATTCTCCGCCAGGCCATGATGCGTCACGGTTTCAAGCCCTTGTATTCCGAATGGTGGCACTTTACGCTCCGTAATGAGCCATACCCGAACACATACTTTGACTTTCCGGTAAGGTTCAACGAGTAACTTCCTGCCTTTTAATTCATATTTATAGCCGTTAATCTGTTACCGTTATGCGGCAGGAGGAGGTGTGGGCTGAGTATTCAGGAGCATAGGCGCACTGAAGGGTTGCCAGTCCGGCCTCGTATTCACCTGCCCGGGAGGCTCTGTAGTTGACTTCCAGAACATAGGTTCCCTTGCCCAGAGAGTAGAAGAAGAAGTTGGTGGAAGCATCCTTGATTTCTTCGTAATAGCCGGTGCCTCCGCCAAAGCGGTAGCCTGAAAGCTGGGTCATAGGCTCAAAGCATGCGGCTCTTTGCTCCTTGAGCTGGACAAAGTCCATCCGGCGGTCTGTCTTGATTACCATTCTGGCTGTTACAATGTCGCCGACCTTGATGGTTGCACCGTTTTTCAGCGGCTCCAGGGTGTAGGCCAGCGCCCCGTTTTCCTTGTTGCCGGTTTCGGATACATTGTTTACCCTCTTTACAAAGAGTTCCTTGGTTATGCTCATCTCCTTGTTCTGATTATCCTTTACGTTGGCCAGTTTCTCAAAGAATGTAGCGTAGGCGGCACCCCATGCAATGCCCTGGTCTTTCTTCTCAACGGTAATTGTCCTGGCATCGGTGGTGCTGTCGTCGGTATAGGTCCTCTTGATGTAGTTCAGGCCAGGAACCGGAGCATTGCCTTCATCATCGGGCCTGTTGGTAGAAACTGTTCTTGAGGCAAAATTCAGCTCAGCGATTCCTTCACTTGCAAGCCAGTTGTCTCCTCTTGCCAAAAGGGCGAACACTGCATCTGCGGTTAGGGCTGATGTGCCCCACATCTGGGTCTGTTTCTGCTTGAGCAGCCAGATCTTCATCTCCTCCACTGTTTCCATATCGCCGGCAACCTGATCAAAGGCCTCAATTGCTGCAACCTGGGCGTTGAGGTTGAGACTTCCCCAGCGATAGGGGTTTTCGTTGAAGGCAAAGTACATCCCCATTTCATCCGAGCTGGTGAGGTGCTCCCTGATGGACTGCATGTACTCGTCGGCAAGCTTCTGCTTTCCGTGGGCCTTCAGGATTACGGCTGCCATGGATTTCTCCTGCATGTCCTGGCTCTTTGGAACCTCGGCCACCTTGTTCAGGAAGAAGTTGTACATGGTCTTCCTGTTCTTGGGAACAAGGTCCGCCGGGTTCTTTCCATTAGCCTGGGCTTCAAGGGTTACCAGGTACAGATACTTGAGTATGAAGTAAGAGACTCCCTTGGTCTTGACCTTCTCCTTCATTATCCAGTCGTATTCCTTCTGAGCCTCGTTATGCATGAAGGCAAGTCCCTTGCCGTGCATCTTCTTTCTGGTTCCGTCCGGCTCTTCGCCTGTCAGTATCCTGAGCCTGATGTCCTGCGTGAGAACATACTCGGTTATCCACGGGCTGCTTTCCATTCCCTTGAACCAAGTCCATCCGCCGTCGGCCATCTGGAGGTCGCTGAGCTTCTTTATGGCCTTATCGCTGATGTTCTTTATATTCATCACGTCAAAGAGCGTGGATATCATCATCTTCTGGTCCTCCTCGCTGCGGGCTTCCAGAACCCAGGGGCTTTCGCTGAGGAGAATGTTCTTGAGTTCCTGGTTCTTCTGAAGGTTGCTCAGCAGGGTTTCCTTGTTCTGGCCGCTCTTCTTCCAAGCCTCAAACACGCCCTTGATCCGGGGCTGGGAATTGGCTATCTTGCTTGCAAGTGCATTTGCGTAAAGGGCGTTGGTCCAGCATATTGCGCAGTCGTCATCTGGCTCGGCCAATGACGGCAGGGCCTGCACGGCATACCATGCAGGGTTGCCGGTAAACTCAACGGTAAGGGTTTTCTTTGTGGCCGATGCAGAATGGTGGTTGAACAGGCTTTCAAGTGAGAATTCCTTCTTTTGACCTCCTCTGACAGGGAGGGCTACGCTTTCAACCAGGCGTACCCTGTTGCTGAGGACAGCCAGGGAGTGCTGCTCGCCGTCTGAGAATCCTCCTCCCTCGGCAATTATCCTTACTCCAATCACGTCGTAACTGTCCTCTACAGGGAAGCTGAAACTTACCTTGGAGGTTTTGCCGGCAGCAGCCTGAACCTTCTTGCTGTCTTTGTGGAATACCTTCTCGGTTGCAAGGTCAAAGAGTTCGAACCTGACATCTGCCTCAATATCCTTTTCCGACAGGTTTGTAAGGGCAGAAGAGATGGTGGTGATGTCTCCCGAGCGCAGGAAACGCGGCATGTTGGGAGCTATCATGAAGTCTTTCCGGGCTTCTATTTCATCGTAAAGATATCCGCTCATCAGGTCCTTGGTATGGGCCATTGACATAAATCTCCAGCGAGTGAGACTTTCCGGAAGGGTGAAGCTGATGGCTACGTTTCCGTCCTTGTCGGTTACCAGCTGAGGCAGGAAGAACGCGGTCTCGTTGAAGTTCTGCCTGATTTGAGGACTTTGATCTTCAGTTTCTTGCCATGAAGATTCCGCCTCTTCAGATTTAGCTGCATAGGCTTTCACGGTCACATTATTATCCTCAACGGCATCTTCCTCAACCATAGCCCGCTGTTTTTCAATGGCAGCCGACTCGTATAAGACAGCCCCTGCCCTTGCGCCCAGGGCTTTCGAGTAGGCGAAACGGTAGCGGTTCCGGCTGTACAGTATGACCGGAAGTTCAATAAAGTTATCGAGTTCCAGATTAGGGGTATATGTCATATAGGCAGGGGAGTAGTTCATTATGAAGGAACTGGAACTTCTGCTGTTCCAAGAAGCGTATGTGATATGGCGTGGGAAGCTGCGGTAGATGGAGCCAAGGTAGTGGCTTCTGATTTTGTCAAGGGAAGCATCGTACATCAATGCAAGAACTTCAGCGTCAGCAGGCTTGCCGTCAGGTCCTACCACGTTCAGGGTCCACTGCTCAGCCTGTCCCGGAATGAGTGTGTTGCGGAATACGCTCCAATTAAGTCTCAGTTTGCTGTCGGGCAGAGGCTTTGTAACGGTATAATACTTATTGAAAAACTTGTCGTTGCGCACCATCCTGAAATAGATGCTTGCACCGTCGCCGTACTGAGGAATGTAGGTAAAATCCTGTTCCAAAAGCTCATCGCTGAGCCTGAAGACCTTGCTTTCTATGTTCTTTCCGTCTGAATATATGTCCATGAAGATGACTGCATCGCTGTGGGAGGTTCCGAACCATATCTTGCCATCGGCAAAATAGGTCCACAGGTCGGAGCCTTCAACAGGTTTACCGTCATTTACCGAAAATACCATAAAAGGAGTTTTACCTTCCGAAACTTCTCCTCTGTCATCCTTTACAGAGTACTCTATGATATATTTTCCTGAAGGAAGGCTCTTCCAATCTTCCATCTTGACATTCTCGTTGGACCTGACTTTGCCGTCTTTCACCTTTATGTCTTTGCTGCCGTCCTTTGATGTCCATACTGCGTAATTTACTTCCTTTGACAGATTTGTGCCGTCCAGGTTGGTGACGTGCATGTTCAGCAGTATGTCCTTGTCTTTATTTATTTCGCCGGATATGCTGCAGCGCACCACAAGGCTCTTATTTCCGGCATAGACACTGGTATATGCGCTCTGGGTTTCGCCGGCCGCATTGGTAATATCTACCTTTATCTGGTAAGAGCAGTAATTGCTGGAGTAACGGTCATCTTCCTCGTCCTCATCCAAAGGAACCAGCGTAACCGGAATGCTGACATAACCGTTGCCGTCTGTCTTGGCCTGGCCGGTCTCCAGGACGGTTTCACCTGACATCCTCCACCAGCTCCATCTGCGCCGGATAACGGTGTAGCTGACATCGGCCTCGTCCAGTGGAACTCCGGAGAAGGTCTTGGCATTGGCTTTGACCTCTATCTTGTCGCCGAACTTGTAGCTGCCCTCAACCCGCTCTGCCGTTACTTCAAAGGTAGGTCTCTTGTATTCTTCTACGCTTATGGTGTGGGATTGTTTGCCCTTGACCACTACGGTGTAAGTGCCCATGAGCCCGGAGGTTGGAATCTGGAGAGATGTTTCAAATGATCCGTAACCGTTGGTTCTGACGGTTTTTGTGTCAACCGTCTCGCGGTTGTGGTTTTCCAGGGTAACGGTGAATTCCTTGCCTTCCAGGACCTTGCCCTGGTCGTCCTTCTGCACGTAGCTGATTCCCTTTACATAAACCGTCTGACCCGGGCGGTAAATTGCCCTGTCCGTTATTATCTGCAGCGATTCGGTTTCGGGGTTTTCCTGGTTTTGGCTGCCTCTGCTGATATAAGCCGAAGTTTCCGGCATAAACCTGTCATCTGCCAGCTCTGCCTTCAGGGAGACATTGTAGCTGAAGCCCCTAAAGTCTTCTTCTATCTGGCTGAATACAAGCTTGCCGTCTTTTCCGCTGGTCTTTTCCAGGACCTTATCGTTGCCTCTGTTGCCGGAATGTTTTGTCATCAGCACCCGGGCTCCTTCTACAGGCTGGCCGCTTATACGGTCTAAGACAATAACTTCCAGGTCCCTGTCTTTCCAGCAACCGGTTACCAGCTTTAACCTTCCTACCCTCATTATATTCCAGTTGAAAACTTGGTGTCCTGCGGCCACGGCCTCGCATGTATAGATGCCAGGTTCGGAAGGAATCTGTATCTGTACGGTCTTGCCGGCAGTCTTGTAGTCAGAAGGTCTTTCCAGGACGTAGGTGACGGGATTTACCGCAGTACATTTCTTTAAGTCTTCCTCCTTGAGAGTGAAAATCCGGTTTTCTTTGATTGTCTTGTGAAGGCTTTCCGGAATCTTGTAAAATATAATCTGTACGCTGTCGATATTATTGTATTTGATGTATAGATCTCTGGTTTCTCCCGGATAGGCAAACGTTGGAATCAAGAAACTTACGCTTGGTTTAAGGATGTTTTCCTTTATTTCTTCCAGATACTTGCATCTCTCATATTTCGGGAAGCCCTTTATTCCCTGTTCGCAGTATTCCATTGCCTTGGCCGGATTGTCGGAGTACAGGTTCCGGGCCAGTTCAATCAGTATTTCCACACTGGTCTGGCTTGTACTTACCTTACTGTTGCTCAGGAGGTCTTCCAGTGCCTGGACCTTCCTGTCTTTATCGTCTTCTCCGCTGACTCTCCGATCCAGCATATCCAGCGACGAGAGTATGAAGGCATCGGTGTTGCCGGCCTTGGAGTAGGAAAGTATGGTCTGGTTTTCTATATCATCGATAAGGTTTCCGACAGCCTTCTTGTCTTTGGCAGACTCCTTTGCCATCATCAGCGATGAGATAGCCCGCTTTGAGATAATATGCAGCATATCATGGTTGTACAGGCTCCCATGCTTTCCTTGCTCAACAAAGGGCATGAATTTGGAGTTGTCGGCTTTCCTGAGAGCCTCCATATCTGACAGGGAGGCCTTGACATTGTCCATGACAGTCTGTACGAATTTCATGCTTCCCCACTGCTGAATGTCGGGAGTGTCTTCGCCGCCGTCTATGTTGGTGCGTTTGTCCAGTTCCCACGAATTCTGGGCCAGATAGTTTGAATAGATGGAGGCTATGCAGCTGTGCAGTACCATACTGGTTACAGGATCCTTTTCATCCTTGGCCCAAGTTTCCAGTTCCCTGATATTGGAGTACAATGTATCGGGAGTAATCTGGGTCTTGTATTCCACTCTGCAGAACCAAGCCTTCAGAAGCTGGCCCTTGTTTTTTTCGCTGCGGGCTTTTGCCAATATCTTGTCGCAGAGCTGAATAACCGTTTTAGGAAGGTCTTTGCCTTCGGCGGTCTCCACCTGTTTCCAAAGCTGGTCGTAGGATAAATCTTGCCCTGATGCAGAGCTGAATCCGAATAATGCCATTATAGTGATGATTAAGGTTGAATAAAGAATTTTCATAACTTGAGTTTTAAGTGGGTAAGCATCAACAAATTTAAAAAAAAGCCATCCTTCTACACTCAAGAAATGTGCAGAACTCTCCGATTTTTACTCAGCGATGCCTTTATTGATGAAAAAATGAGGATTGGGCGCTAGTCTTTTCTGTTGGGATTTTTTGGAAACCAACCCTTCTCCACCCTTTTTCTCTGATGGAAAACTTCCAGTATGCCCCAGAAGCTGGAAAAAGACGCAACGCCCAGAACGGCGCTCCAGAACAGGCTGCCGACAAGGCAGGCCAATACTCCAAATACGAGGCCGGCCACCAGGAAGGCCCACCATATCCTTACGCCGAAATAGTATTCTCCCTTGATTACAAGCGGATGGTAACATCCTATGATTAAAAAAGCCAAAGCTCCTATGAGTATTCCGTTCCAGTTCATAAAACTAACATAGCAGTTGCAAATGCGGGTACAAATATAGTCAGAAAATCCAAGTATTTTAATACTTTTGCAGTCTTTGAAACTAGAGTGTTCTTATGTTCACCTATATATTGGCAAAACAAACCAGAACTGTCTGTGTGGCAGCAGTTTTTCTGTCTTTGGGCCTGAGGGCTGCCGGGCAGGACAACTCTCATCTTGACCATACGGGTATGTCTCAGAAAGATACCGTTGCCGAGTATTCTATAGACGGCCTGTGGGTAGTGGATTCTCCAAAGGAGAGCCGCGTACTAAGGGCCCAGCCGGTTTCTTCTTCCATACTTCAGCGGAAGGCTTTGGAAGACGGCCGTGTGCTGTCTGTCAAGAACCTGACGGGCCTGGTGCCAAATCTTTTCATTCCGGACTACGGTACAAAATATACTTCCTCCATTTATCTGAGGGGAATGGGGTCCAGAATCAATTCCCCTGCCGTGGGCATTTATGTAGATGGAATCCCTTACTTTGACAAGTCCGGCTTTGACTTTGACTTTTCGGACATAGAACGGGTAGAAGAGCTCAGGGGCCCTCAGGGTACGCTCTACGGAAGAAACACAATGGGCGGACTGATAAATGTCAGGACCAAAAGCCCGTTCGACTATAGCGGAACTGACCTGATGCTCAGTGCGGCCACAAAGAACAACTACAGGGGCAGCATTACCCATTACCACAGGATAAGCAACCGTTTTGCGTTTTCTGCCGCCGGATTCTACGACCATAGCGGTGGCTTTTACACTAACCTCTACAGCGGAAAGAAGATAGACAGAGGCTCCAGTGCCGGAGGGCGTATGCACGGCATCCTGAAGAGCGGCCGGAACCTGTCCTTTGACCTGAATGTCAGTTACGAGTACAACGATGCCGGAGGCTATCCTTACGGAGCATACGACAAGACTTCTGGCACATTCTCCGAGCCCAACTACAACTACCAAAGTAGCTACCGCCGCAACCTTTTCAACGCCGGCCTGATTACAACCTACACTCCTGAAAACTTGGGGCTTACCATACATTCCGCTACAGCATGGCAATATCTGAACGACAAGATGCGGATGGATACAGACTACACCCCTCTGGACCGCTTTACCATGAACCAGCAACAGAGGCAGAACACGCTCAGCCAGGAGGTTATAGTCAAGGGCAAATGGAACGAGTTCTGGGGAGGAATGGACTTCTCCACCGGAGTGTCCGGATTTTACCAGTGGAACCGCAACCTCACTCCAATGACCTTTGGTTCCGATTTCATAAGCTCCCTGCAGGCGGTTATGGATGCCGCAATGGCACATTCTCCCGTAAAAGTCACTCTCACAGACGAATCTATGGAGGTTCCGGGGCTTTTCCATCTTCCTTCCAGCGGGGCCGCGCTTTTCCACCAGAGCATATTCAACGATATCTTTGGAGCAAAGGGCCTGTCTGCAACCCTTGCAGTCAGGTTTGACTACGAAAAAGCCAAGATAGACTATGCCACTTCGTCTGCAATGAACTATTCAATGACCCTTCCGGGCGGAAAGACATCCACAGGCTCGTACAATGTAGAATATCTTGGCCGCCAGTATCAGGAATTTATGCCGGTTCTTCCGAGAGTGGCGCTCAAATATGATTTCGACCCTCGTAACAACCTGTACATAGTAGCGGCCAAGGGCTACCGCGCAGGCGGATTCAACATCCAGATGCTTTCAGATTACATGCAGTCCGACATCCAGAAAAACGCAGGTACCCTTGACAACGACCCGACCATCAACGAGGCCCTGCGTTACAAGCCGGAATATTCATGGAACTATGAATTAGGAGGGCATTTCACCGGCAAGAACTCCCGTTTCTCCTCCGATTTCAGCCTTTTTTACATGGAGGTCAGAAACCAGCAGGTTTCCAGATTTGCAGAAAGCGGCATGGGGCGTTATACCTCCAATGCCGGGCGGAGCCGCATCTATGGAGGCGAAATGTCTCTGTTCTGGACTCCTCTCTACGGCCTGAACCTGATTGGAAGTTACGGCTACACAAACGCCAGGTTTACCCGCAATCTGACGCAGGTTGCAGTTACAAAAGACGGAAGCCGCACATTTGAAGACAGAGACTACAAAGACAAATATGTACCGTTTGCCCCTCTCCACACCCTTAGGCTGAACGCTTCTTACGCCATGGATCTGGGGCAGGGCAGCACCCTGACCTTCAGTGCAGACTATACCGGACTGGGCAAGGTTTACTTTACCGAGGCAAACGATGTATGCCAGAAGTTCTATTCTCTGGTAAACGGCAGAGTAACATTCTCTTACGGAAAGAATGAAATATCGCTTTGGTGCAACAATATTTTCAACAGAAACTATGCGCTGTTCTATTTTGACAGCGGAACTTCAGGATTCATGCAGAAAGGCCGCGGTACATGGGGCGGCATAGACCTCAGAATCAGATTCTAGAGATCGTAGTGATATTTTAAGTCCAGACTGTCCTTAGCAGTGGAGGCAAGCGAAACTATCATTTTCATTATGTTGTCTTATCATATCTCAATCAGAAAATTTCACTGATACATCTGCGCCCTTGGTAATTTACCTTCTGCATCTTCTGCAGATATTCCATAAGCATGTCGGCGGTCTGGCGGTTGATGTCCTCGCCCTGGTCCGAGCGTGGAGCATCGCAGATGACAGCCGTGTAGGAATTGGTTATTACCTTGAATTTCTTCTTCAGGTTCAGAGGTTTGCCTTCCATGTCAAACAGCTTGAGGTCCTTTATGTCTGAACGGTTGCTGTCTGTGTATGTGGCCTGGCAGGTGATGCCCGACATGAACGGCAGGCCGTAGGTGTCGTTATGGAAGCAGGAGATTATCATATCCCTTAGTTCCTGCCCCGTGATATTCATGACCACCGCCGTGTTTCCGAACGGGTCCAGCCTGAGGACATCGTTTACGGTAAAGTCTCCGGCAGGGTGGCTGTCGTATCTTACTCCTCCGGCGTTGCTTATGGCTACATCGGTCTGTCCCATAACCCTCAGGGCATCGCACATCATGATTCCAAGTTCCTCGTAGCTGGAAAAAGGAGCCTCGGCCTGAGCCAGAACTTTCTGGAACTCGGGGTTGTTGCTGAAGAAATCTACAAGGGCCTTTACCGCAGTGTTTTTCCTGGGGTAGCCAGCCACTTCTATATTGTTGGCACTCTTGCCCGTAACTTTTCCGTTCTCCACGGTCAGGATTGTGTGGGTCACCCTCTTGAGTTTGTTCACGTTCTGGGTAATCAGTACTCCGTTGTGCAGTTCTCCGCCGTCTATCTGGGTATGCGAATGGCCGCCGATTATCAGGTCAAACTGCGGAAACTTGCTTGCCATCAGAGTGTCGGCGTCATAGCCTATGTGAGACAGCAGGATGAACACGTCGCACTCATCGCGGAGCCAGATATATCTTCTTATGGTCTGCTCCACCGGTGCAAAACTTATGTCTTCCACGTTTTTAGGATGCGTGGAGGGCTTGCCTTTGCTGTCGGTTTCCACAACTCCCAGTATGCAGATCTTTACGCCCTTGATATCAAAGAACTTGTAGGGAACGGTCTGTATTCCTGTCTGCGGGTCCGGAAAGATATTGGCGCAGATGTAGGGGAAAGAAGACTCGTTGATGTTTCTTGCAAGACCCTCCTGCCCGGAGTCAAACTCATGGTTTCCGAACGTAGTGCAGTCAAACCCGATCTGGTTCATCAGAGCCACCATTGGATAAGACGGGTCCGAATAAATGTCGTTGAGCGGATTTCCCGTGCGGTTGTCTCCTGCGGAAATCACCAAAGTGTTCTTGTCTATCCTGCGCATGCTGTCAACAATGGCGCCCAGCTGAGGAAAATTCTCAATGGTGGCATGCATGTCGTTTCCGGAAATTATGTGGATATCCGTCTTGTAAGATGTCTTGATCTTGTGGTCCTGAGCCGTGGCCACCTTGCCCGTCAAAAAAGCAGACAAGACAACCAGAACTGCGCATACAGTCTTTTTCATCTTCATAGTCCTTAAGCGTTTAGATCTTAAATACAGAAAGTTATTGCCTGACCTTCACGCAGCGGGGCATCGTCTCCTATCAGATGGCCTTTACTGTCGTAAATCTTTATACTGTCGAGCTTTGACACATCTCCCTTGGTCATGAGGATGTATCTGAGAACGGCATGTTTTGCTGTTGCGCCCTTGAATATGCGCACTTCTTCTTTGTTTACTGTTACTGTCATGGCTCAGCGATTTTTTTACTGTGGGTTCTGGTTATTCTGCATGTTCTTCATCTGCTCCTGCATTTTCTGGAACTCCTGGAACTGCTTCCACTGCTCAAACTGAGCCTGCTGATCGGGAGTCATCTGCGGAGGCTGTTGTTGCTGAGGCTGCTGCGGAGCCTGCTGTTGCTGCTGAGGCTGCTGCGGAGGTTTTATTTCAAACTGCGGCTGTAAGTCGGGCTGGGCAGGAGCTGCTGCCTTGCGTTCGGCTTTCTTTTTCTTTGCCCTCTTGACGAGCCAGAATATGAGCAGTCCGGCTATGACAAGCAGCGATATTCCCAATACCGGACGGTAGAATATCCAGGCAATGGCAATCACTATCAAAGACCATACAAGGCCTATTATGCCACATACCACTCCAAGGCCGCTTTCCACAATCTGACCCAGGAAAGGCAGAACCTTGAGCAGTGTGGGAACTATGCTTACAATGCTTCTCAGACCGGCAATTATGATTATGATTCCCAGGATTCTGAGCAGCCATGCAATCATTTTGTTTGTGGCGTGCTCGCTGGAAAACATCTCTTCTGCGCTCTGCTCCCCCATGTAAAGCGTTTCAAACAGTTTTCCGTTACGGGCCTTCCAGGAAGTGAAGGTGTCTCCCATTACCTTTGCAAGTATGGAGGCCTTGGCCGGAGTGTCTTTGGTGAATGTCACCCTCACATCTCCTACTTCAGGCATGTTCCGGTTGCGGCCTATGTAAACTACGTTGCCATACACATGCACGAATGTGTAGTTTTTAGCCGGAGCTACTGTGCTGACTTTTGCTGTGTCTGCATCAAGGTTGCGCCCTCTTGCAGATTTAGATACGCTGAGGCAGGCATTCTCAAATTTCTGCATCAGTTCATCGCTGAGGCTGACTGCTAAAGGCTGGCTGTTGTGGAACTGACCTATCTGGCTGGAATTCAGATGATAAGCTCCAAAATCAACATTGGTGGCACTGTAGGTCTTCTGTTCCAGTTCGCAGTAGGTGAAGTTTGTGCCCTGATAATCCGGGTCATGAAATTCTCCGGAGTTTACGGGGTAGGATGTCCAGGCCTTCTCATAAGTGTAGGTTGTGACAGTTTCCTGGGCACCGCCTATCTTGTCTTTCTTTTCTGTATGTGATTTTTCCGTCCACTGGTAGTATTCAACCTGACGTTCAAGCTTTATGGCAACCGCCCCTACATTGAAGGTTTCGTCAGAAAGCGAGTCGGTTGTAGTTGCCAGTGCAATTGCATGAACGAGTTTTCCTTCAAAATCCGGACTCTTGACTCCGGGGTTGTCCATTTCTACATAGTTTTTCTCAGCATCCTTGAGCATGTTGGTAGTCTTTACCGTCCGCCCTTCATTCCACCAAAGCAGAATGGTTCCTCCTATGAACATAAGGATTCCGAAAAATACTCCGCCTAGGGAGTTCTTCAGTCTTGTACCGTACCCTGTACGGGTAACTTCTGTGTAAGCCATCTAGTTTAAAGTTTATTGGTTAATTGATCCGTTAATTTTCAATTCTACAAATTTAGTTTTTTTATACGGAATCCCAAACTTAGGTAATATTTACTGCATCCGGCTTTGTTATTCTTCCGTTTTTGTTGTAAATTTGGAGCTCCCAATTGAATGGGTTTTCAATACAGAATATTAGACATTATAAGATATGCAGGAAATTAAAGGCAGAATTTCTCAGATAGTGGGTCCTGTGGTGGATGTGGCCTTTACGGCAGCCGAGAGCGCATCTCTTCCTTCTATCCACGATGCCCTTCAGGTAGCCCGTCCGGACGGAAGGACGCTTGTGCTGGAGGTACAGCAGCATATTGGAGAGGATACCGTAAGGTGCGTAGCAATGGATTCTACGGACGGTCTTCGCAGGGGGCTGGATGCCGTCTGTACAGGCGGTCCTATTGCCATGCCCATCGGAAACCAGATCAAGGGAAGGCTCATGAATGTTGTAGGCCAGACCATAGACGGAATGGCGGAGCCGGGCAGAGACAGAACCTATCCGATTCACCGCCAGCCGCCAAAGTTTGAAGACCTTACCACAGTACAGGAAGTGCTCCCTACGGGCATCAAGGTCATCGATCTGATGGAGCCCTACAGCAAGGGAGGAAAGATTGGACTGTTTGGAGGTGCCGGTGTAGGAAAGACGGTGCTCATCATGGAACTGATAAACAACATTGCCAAAAAGCATAACGGATTCTCAGTTTTTGCCGGAGTGGGCGAACGTACCCGCGAAGGCAACGATCTGCTCAGGGAAATGATAGAGAGCGGAGTAATACGCTACGGCGATGAATTCAAGAAGGGAATGGAGGAAGGCCGTTGGGATCTTTCCAAAGTTGATGCCAAGGAGTTGGAAAAGAGCCAGGCAACGCTCGTGTTCGGGCAGATGAACGAGCCTCCGGGAGCCAGAAGTTCGGTGGCTCTTTCCGGTCTTACCATAGCCGAGAGTTTCCGCGATGCCGGAAAGGAAACCGGTCAGAAGAACGACATACTCCTCTTTGTAGATAATATCTTCCGTTTTACTCAGGCCGGCAGCGAGGTTTCCGCCCTCTTGGGCAGAATGCCTTCGGCCGTAGGATATCAGCCTACGCTGGCCTCCGAAATGGGTGTCATGCAGGAAAGGATTACCTCTACCAAATATGGTTCAATTACCTCTGTACAGGCGGTTTATGTTCCGGCCGACGACTTCACCGATCCGGCTCCGGCAACTACATTCTCGCATCTGGACGCCACTACCGAGCTGAGCCGAAAGATTGCCTCCCTTGGTATTTATCCGGCTGTAGATCCTCTTACTTCAACTTCGCGTATCCTGGATCCGCACATTGTGGGTCAGGAGCATTACGATGTGGCTCAGCGGGTAAAGCAGATATTGCAGAGGAACAAGGAACTGCAGGACATCATATCAATCCTCGGAATGGAGGAACTCAGCGAAGAAGACAAGCTGGTGGTAAACCGTGCCCGCAGAATCCAGAGGTTCATGAGCCAGCCGTTTACGGTGGCCGAACAGTTTACCGGTGTTCCTGGGGTGATGGTGGATCTGAAGGATACCATAAAAGGATTCAGGATGATTCTGGACGGAGACTGCGACTATCTTCCCGAGCAGGCATTCATGAATGTGGGCACCATAGAGGAGGCCATAGAAAAAGGAAAAAAGATTCTGGCTGCGGCAAACGCTTGACGTTATGGAATATTTGCAACTCTCCATCATATCACCTCAGGAATCACTGTTCAGCGGAAAGGTTTCAGAGGTTACGGTTCCCGGAACGCTTGGTCTGTTCACCATACTTCCGGATCATGCCCCCATAATATCGTCGCTTGAAAAAGGCAAGGTGTCTTTCAAAACCCAAGAAGGAGAAAGCATGGAAGTTGAAATAGACGGCGGCTTTGTTGAGATGAGCAATCAAAATGTAACGGTCTGTATATGCTGAAGTTGAGTGTTAAACGGTATGCCCTTGCGCTGTTTGTATGCTGTGCGGTTCTGCTTGCGCTGATGCTGGGAGCGGCATATCTGTGGTTTCCGGCAGCGTTCAGCTGGAAGACCGGCCTTATGGCAGCGGTGTTCTTTGCAGTGGGAGTGGCAGCGGTGGCCTGGCTGAAAAGAGTTTCTGCAAAGGGCCAACGGGCAGTCTTGGGCGGATTTATGGCTATGAAAGGGGCAAGAATGCTGATACTTTTTGCATTTCTGCTGGTTATGCTCATACTCTACAGAGATTCCGTCAAATGGATGGCCGCCGAATTTGCAGTGTTTTACATAGCCATACTGGTGTTCGATACGGTTTATCTTAAAAAACACAGTTTCTGATGCGCAGGGCTTTTATCATATTGGCTTTGATTCTTACGGGTTGTATTTTCATCCCTACGGCCGCTTCTGCATCTTCGGCAGAAGAGGGAAAGCAGATAGATGTCCAGCACATAATCTTTGAACACATGCTGGATTCCTACTCCTGGCACATCACCCGGGTGGGAGAAAAAGACATAATAATTCACTTGCCGGTAATACTTTACAGCAAGACCAGCGGCTGGCATATATTTTCATCCAAGAGGCTGGAAGAAAACGGCGGAAGCTACCAGGGCTTTTATCCGGCTCCGGCCGACGGGCCTCATGCCTACAAGCTGATGGAAAAGATGAGCGACGGCTCCATGGTGCGTCCTATAGACCTGTCGCTGACCAAGATGAGCCTTGCCCTGCTGATAAACGGGGCCATACTGCTGCTTCTTTTCCTTCCGGCAGCAAGGTGGTACAAGAAGCACAGAGGAGATAAAGAAGCGGTTCCTTCAAAATATGTGAGCTTTGTGGAAATGCTGGTCACTATGGTGGAAGACGGCATTATAAAGCCTTGTGTGGGAGAGAATTACAGGAAGTTTTCGCCCTATCTGCTTACGGCGTTCTTCTTTATCTTTACCTGCAACCTGATGAGCCTGCTTCCGGTATTCCCGGGCGGAGTGGGGGTTACGGCAAACCTGAGCATAACCCTGTTTCTGGCCCTTTGTACATTCATTGCGGTAAATGTTTTCGGTTCCAGGGAGTATTGGAAAGAAATCATCTGGCCGGATGTTCCTACATGGCTCAAGGCTCCGATTCCGATTATGCCGTTCATAGAGTTCATAGGCATATTTACCAAGCCTATAGCCCTGATGATAAGGCTCTTTGCCAACATGCTCGGAGGCCACATGGCAATGTTGGTGCTTACAGTGCTGATATTCATAGGTTTCAGCGTAAGTACAACCATCGGAAGTTCAATGACCGTACTGAGTGTGCTGTTCAACATATTCATGTATGCGCTGGAGCTTCTGGTAGCATATATCCAGGCCTATGTGTTTACCCTTCTGAGCGCAGTCTTCATAGGCTCGGCTCAGATAAGCCACCACGGAAAAGCAGAAAAAAAATGACAGAAAACAGATAATTATAAACATTTAAAAAAGAGATAAGTTATGTTAACAGTTCTTTCAGTAATTCTGGAGTACACAATGGCTATAGCAGTCAGCAAGGCTGCAGCCGCAATCGGAGCAGGAATCGTTGTGATAGGAGCAGGTCTGGGCATCGGCAAGATTGGTTCCAACGCAATGGATGCAATTGCACGTCAGCCTCAGGCCGCCGGCGATATCCGCAGCGGTATGATTCTTTCCGCCGCTCTTATAGAGGGTGTTGCCCTTATAGCCGTAATCGTTTGTATGCTTTCATACTTTGTACAGCAGGGCTAAGATTTTTTCTCAGCGATATTAACAGATTAAGAATAAGTTATGTCATTACTTGTTCCCGACAGCGGATTATTGTTCTGGATGCTCATAAGCTTTGGCGTGGTGTTTTTCCTTCTTGCCAAGTTTGCGTTTCCTGTAATATCCAAGTCTGTTGAGGAGAGAAAGACTTATGTAGAAACTTCGCTCAGCGATGCCCGTCAGGCAAAGGAGACCATTGCAAGGGTTGAAGAAGACACCAAGGCTATCATCGCCGAGGCAAACAGAGAGCAGGGCAGGGTTCTAAATGAAGCGTCCAGGCAGAGAGATAAGATAATTTCCGCTGCCAGGCAGGAAGCTTCGGCAGAGGCTGCCAAGACTCTGGACGAGGCCAAGGCCCAGATTCAGAAAGAGAAAGACGAGGCCATGCTTTCCATAAGGAGGGAAATGGCCGCACTTTCCTGCGACATAGCGGAGAAGGTGCTCAAAGAAAAACTTTCTGACCAGGAAAGCCAGATGGCCCTGATAGACCGTATGCTGGATGAAGTTGTAAAGGAAGGAAGCCTGGTAAAAGACAGGATGTCCTGACAGTCAGGAGGAATAGATTATGGATGTAGGAGTATTGGCAGTAAGATATGCAAAGGCGCTTTTAGGCTATGCCCGGCAGATGGGCGTGGCGGAAGAAATCTACGGCCTTTGCACCAGTCTTACAGACATTTACGCCGGAACTCCGTCTCTTGCCCGCACCTTGCGCGATCCTCTTCTCTCCCGTCAGACCAAGTTAGATATGCTGAGTTCGGCCAACCCGGCTCAAGGCGCGGCAAAAGATGTTCTGGACAGATATTTTTCTTTGCTGATAGACAAAAAAAGAGAATCGTATCTGACTTCGTCACTGCGCAGCTACATGGACCTTTACAGGAAGGAAGAGGGCATTGCTGTGGTAAAAATCATAACCGCAGTTCCTTTGGAAAAAGAAATGGAGGACAAGATACTATCCAAGGTCACAGCGGCCTTGGACATGAAGATTGAACTCCTGAAGAAAGTGGATCCTGCAATCGGTGGAGGATTCATCTTTGATATTAACGACTACAGATTGGATGCCAGCGTTGCGGCCCGCCTTAACCGGATACGCCGTCAGCTGCTGGACAAGAACAGAAGAATAGTATAATATGGCATTGAACATTAAAGCAAGCGAAGTTTCCGATATTTTGCGCCGGCAGCTGGAAGGCCTGCAAGACAAGATACAGTTGGATGAAGTAGGAACCGTACTCCAGGTCAGCGACGGTGTGGTACGTATCTACGGGCTGCGTAACGCCGAAGCCAGTGAGCTTCTGGAATTTGAGAACGGAGAGATGGCCGTTGTGATGAACCTTGAGGAAGACAATGTAGGAGCAGTGCTGCTCGGGCCTACGGACAGCATTAAAGAGGGCTTTTCCGTGCGCAGAACCAGGCGGATTGCATCCATAAGGGTTGGCGAAAGCATGCTTGGCAGGGTAATCAACCCTCTGGGCCAGCCTTTGGACGGCAAGGGGCCGATAGGGGGTGAACTCTTTGAAATGCCTCTGGAGAGAAAGGCTCCGGGAGTGGTGTTCCGTCAGCCTGTGAACCAGCCGCTCCAGACCGGAATCAAGGCCATAGACTCCATGATTCCAATCGGAAGAGGCCAGAGAGAACTCATCATCGGCGACCGTCAGACCGGAAAGACCGCCATTGCCATAGATACCATAATCAACCAGAAGAACGCAATGCGCAAGGGGAAGCCGGTATATTGCATCTATGTTGCAGTGGGCCAGAAGGGTTCCACCGTAGCCTCCCTGGTAGAAACCCTGCGTTCGGCAGGAGCCATGGACTATACTGTAGTGGTATGTGCCACGGCTGCCGATCCGGCTGCGCTTCAGTATTTTGCACCTTTTGCCGGAGCGGCCATCGGCGAATATTTCAGAGATACCGGAAGAGATGCCCTGGTTGTCTATGACGACCTTTCAAAGCAGGCCGTTTCATACCGCGAGGTTTCTCTGATCCTCAGGAGACCTTCCGGCCGTGAGGCATATCCCGGCGATATCTTCTACCTCCATTCAAGGCTTCTGGAAAGAGCGGCCAAGATTATAGACCAGCAAGAGATGGCCGAAAAGATGAACGACCTTCCGCAGTCGCTCAAGGGAAAGGTCAAAGGCGGCGGCTCCCTTACGGCGCTTCCTATCATAGAAACTCAGGAAGGAGATGTTTCGGCCTACATTCCTACAAACGTGATTTCAATTACCGACGGCCAGATATTCCTGGATACCGACCTGTTCAACCAGGGCAACCGTCCGGCTATCAATGTAGGTATCTCAGTTTCTCGTGTCGGAGGAAACGCCCAAATCAAGCCAATGAAGAAGGTAGCCGGAACCCTTAAGATAGACCAGGCTCAGTATCAAGAACTTGAGGCTTTTTCCAAGTTCGGCGGAGAAATGGACAAGGTAACAGCCATGGCCATAGACAAAGGAAGAAAGAACACCCGCCTTCTGATACAGCCCCAATACTCGCCTATGGCTGTGGAAGAGCAGATAGCCATACTCTACTGCGGAACCCACGGACTGTTCAAAGACATAGACATAACCAAGGTTCAGGAATTTGAAAAGATATTCCTGAGTTCCCTCAGGCTCAATCATCAGGAAGATGTTCTGGACCTTCTTGCAAAGGGTGAGTTCAACGATGATATAACCCAGAAGATAGAAAAGACCGCAAAGATGACCCTTAACCAACTGACTGCATAGTATGGCATCGCTGAAGGAGATAAAGACAAGGATAGGCTCAGTAAAGGGCACAAGCAAGGTGACCTCAGCCATGAAGATGGTATCTTCCGCCAAACTTCATAAGGCTCAGGGGCTTATAAACGCCATGCTGCCGTACCAGAGGAGTCTGGACAACATAGTGTCAAACTTCCTCAGCGGCGAAACTCCTTTCAAGAGTCCTTATGTCCTGCAGGAAGGTCAGCAGAGCAGGTTGGAAAACAGTTTGCAAATTCCTGCAGGCTCACAGAAGGTTGCCATAATTGTCTTTTCTTCCAACTCATCTCTGTGCGGGCCGTTCAACTACAATGTAATCAGAGAGTTCACATCGCTGATTCTGGACCTTAAGACAGAAATGGTTCCGGATGAGGCAATAGAAGTTTATGCCATAGGAAAGAAGGTAGAAGATGCCGTAAAGAAGATGGAGTTCAAGCCGGTTACCTCATTGAACGCTGCCGGTTCTTCCGAAAGCACATTTTCTTTCCAGAGCCTTGCTGCAAAGCCGGACTACAAAAATATCTTCAAACTTGCAGACCATATTCTCAAGCAGTACGCCTCGGGTGTTTATTCCAAGGTGTATGTAATTTACCAGCACTTCAAATCTGCCGGAGTCCAGAAAGTTCAGCGTCAGCTATACCTTCCTCTGGAAATTTCTGCATACAAGAAACAACAGACGGCCTCATCTGACGGATGGCTCAACAACTATATTGTAGAACCGTCTGTGAGCGAGGTTATTGAGGCTCTGCTACCTCAGCTTCTCAAACAGAAACTCTATACCTGCCTTACAGACTCCTATGCCAGCGAGCATGCCGCCCGTACAATTGCCATGCAGGTGGCTACGGACAATGCGGAAGATCTGATTCAGGAACTTACGGTCCTTTACAACAAGAGCCGTCAGCAGGCCATCACCTCAGAGCTTTTGGATATCGTTGCCGGAAGCGTGCAGTAACAACGCCACCTCGTCTTACCGGAAGCCTTCAGGCAGTCCTGTCTTACTGGAGTTTTCTAGTAGGCCTGTCTTACTGGAGGTCCTCAAGCCGTCCGATTTGCATTACCGTCAGATTCTTGCCCGATTCCTTAGCCGCAAGTTTTTCATTTTCAAGCGGCTCGTCCCAATTATGCTGAGCCAGGGCAAATTTTGAATGATGCACGGTTATGTAATTGCTGGCATCAAGATCTTCCATAACCTTGCCAAGTTGCTCAGGCAGGGTGTGGATTTCGGCCCACCGTCCGCTGTACTGGCCGTTCTCTATGAAGGCCCAGTCTATCCGGTATCTTTCTCCGATTTCCTTGAAATGCTTTCCGTAACCGCTGTCGCCGCCTATGAATATGCACTTTTGGCCTGTCTGAAGTATGAAGGAGGCCCAAAGCGTTTTGTTACGGCGGAAACTCCTTCCGGAAAAGTGTTTTGCAGGAGTGCATACGAACCTGACCGGCAATGATGAATCTCCGTTTTGAGCAAACTCGTTCCACCAGTCAAGTTCCTCAATCTCGGAAGACGGATATCCCCAGTATTCAAGATGAGAACCCACCCCCAGAGGAGCAATCACCTTGCCCACCTTATGCTTGAGCTTTCTTGCGGCTTTGTAGTCAAGATGGTCATAGTGGTCGTGAGTATAAACCAGATAGTCAATTGCCGGAAAATCATCAGGCCTGTATATAGACGTTCCTTTGAACGGCCGGTTTATGAAAGATACAGGAGATCCGCGGAAAAGAACCGGATCCACGAGTATGGTCTTGCCGTTAACAATCAGAAGGTAAGACGAATGGCCCAGCCATACTGCCTTGTCCTGCTTTTCTCTGACGGCCCTTTCTAAGGCATCTCTGTCAAGAGGCTCCGCCTTAAGAGGCCGGACCGGCTTGAGTCCTTTTTTGCTCCCGAATATGAAGTTCCACAGAATGGAGAGCATGCTCTGCTTCTTACCCGAATCGGTGAATATCCTGGCAGGCTCCAGATTTACAAAGCCTTTTCCTCGATAGTTCGGACTGGCCTTGCATTTTTCCAGAGTCTGACCGTGCGGAACCCGTCCAATACTCACATAGTCAGTAAAGAACAGCGCAATCACCGCCAGTATAATGAACAGAGAAATCAGCATCCTGTCAATTGTTTCCTATATGAGTTCACCTGAAACTTCCCTCCAATTATGCCTGCCAAGGCCTCCTCCCAATTATATCTGCCTATAAGTACCCTTCTGTTTTGTTTCCTATATGAGCCCTCCTGCAGCATCCTTTTTGATAACCCCCTTGATATGCAGGAACACAGCAATAGCTATTACAATGGTTACGCAGCCTGCAAGTATTGCACCAAGGTTTTGGCTGAGCCCCATCATCTGGCCGGAAGTGAAAAGGAAATCGGTGACTATGAAAGTCATGAAAAGGGCCGGTATCAACGATATCATGAAGTACGGCTTTCCTCCCATCAGTCTGTTTCCTCTAAGATACAGGTAAACCGTTATGGCCCAAAGAGTAAATACCGCCAGGGTCTGGTTTGCCCATGCAAAATATCTCCAGAGAATATCGTAGTTCATAAGGGTAATGGCATAGCCTATTGCAAACATCGGAATGCAGATGTAAAGCCTTTTGAGAATGCTCTTCTGCTCCAGCTTCAAGAAGTCTGCAATTATGAGCCTTGAGCTTCTGAAAGCTGTATCTCCCGAAGTAATGGGGGCGGCCACCACGCCCAGCAATGCCAGTATTGCACCAAATTTTCCGAGTGTTGAATTGGTGATGTTATTGACGGCCCAGGCGGCATCGTTGCCATGGTCTGCAAGAGCAGCGTTCAGCCCTGCAAGACTGTCCTGAATACCGTTGTAGCCCTTGAAGAATGCCATTGCTGCAGCTGCCCATATCAAGGCAATTATGCTCTCCGATATCATTGCTCCGTAAAATACGCTGCGGCTTTCCTTACGGTCCTTTAGGCACCGTGCCATCATCGGCGATTGGGTTGCGTGAAATCCGGAAATGGCTCCGCAGGCTATCGTGATAAACATTGTAGGTATGATGGGGAACTTGGCCGCTTCTGTCTTGAAGTTTGCAAAAGATGTCAGGTCAGGGATGGTCAACCCTCCGGAGAACAGGACGTAGAGGATACCCAAAGCCATGAATATCAGTGCAAAGCCGAATATAGGATAAACGTTCCCGATAATCTTGTCTATAGGAAGCATCGTTGCCAGAATGTAATATGCAAACACTATGTAGAGCCAGATGTTCTTGCTCCAGCCGGTCATGTCGGCAAGTATTCCGGCCGGCCCAAGCATAAATACCGCTCCCACCAGAATCATCATTACTACGGCAAACAGTCTCATGACTTGTTTGGTGGTCATACCCAGATATTTGCCTATGATTTCAGGAAGGCTCATGCCGTTATTGTTAAGGCTCATGACACCGGCTATGAAGTCGTGCATGGCACCCATGAATATGCCGCCCAGAGTTATCCACAGAAAAGCTACCGGGCCGTATGTTGCGCCCAGAACGGCTCCGAATATGGGCCCAAGGCCGGCAATGTTTAAAAGCTGAATCAGAAAAGTCTTCCAACGGGGCATCGGAATGTAGTCCACGCCGTCATACATTGTCTTGGATGGAACTTCCTTGTCGTGCTTGATTCCAAGAACCTTTTCCAGAAACCTGCCGTAAGTAAAATAGGCTATTATAAGAGCCGCCAGGCAAATCAGAAATGTAGTCATATGGTAATATTCTTGATTCCAGATTCAAAAATACAAATAATTGACTTATGTTGTCATCCAGCCGGTTGCAATTCAAGTCCCTTTTGTTAGCTTTGCTCTTAAAGACGAACTATCAAATTATGAAAATCATCAGAATTCTTGTTATGGTTGCCATTGTGGCTTCCGTATCCTGCAAATCAGGTCAGAACGCTCAGACTGACCAATCTGCCAAGACTGAAAATGCTTCACCTGAACCCACTTCTTCTGAAAATTCCAAGTACAATCCTATAGACGCCCTTACCTTCGGAGTCGTAGGCCCCGTTCAGGAAATCCTCCTGTCCGAAGCCCTGCTGTCAACCACCTCCACTGAAGAGCAGGGAGACCCTTGGCTGGAAGACAATACGTTGGAAATGGCCTTTGACGAGTATGGCAGAGTAACGCTTGACGGACTTAACGGCTGCAAGTATGTCTATGACCAAAACGGCAACTGGACAGAAAGGCGCGTGACCTGGGATGAAGAGACTCGCGACGACGGCGGAGACGGAGACCCTGAGATTTCCAAGAATGTTTACCTTGAACGCCGCACCATCAAATACTATCCGGAATAGGACGGCCGACAAGCATTTACCCCAGTCCCCAATAACCTATCACCTGAACCCGGCCGGCAAAATAAATCCCCGGCAATTACGCTTGCAGGGGATTTTTGCGATGCGGAGAGATAGGCTCTCAAACTTATGGTTTCTTAGAATATCACAAAACACGCAAATATCTGTATATCAGCTATTTGTAAAATTCGTCAAAAATCAGGATATCACAAAATATCTTTCCGTATCGCTATTTTTGGGTGTAAAATTGGGTGTAGATTTTGAATTTACACCCAAACTCAGATTTGCTGGTTATAAAGGTATTCATTACAATAAGAAGAAGTCGTTGGCCTCTGATTCTGGCCCAAATATATTATAATTTTGGGACAAAAATACACAAAATGGTACTTCAAATGTTAAATTATTGCCAATCCGATTAGATTTAGTTCAATACAGGGGTTAAACCCACGCAATTTATTGCGTCTACTTCAGTTTCTATAAAGTTATTACCTTTGTCGTATGGCAAACTATCGACATAACGGTCATACGGTAAGCGGTTTGACGTGTCATATAGTATGGGCAACGAAATATCGTTATCCTGTATTAACGGGCGATTTGCAAAAGCGTTGTCGCGATTTGTTGATCCAAATCTGCAACAGCGAGAATGTGCGCATATTGAATGTGGTAGTAAGTAAAGATCATATTCATATGCATATGGAATATCCTCCTCAAACGAGCGTGAGTCTTCTTGTAAAGAAGATGGTGACTCGTGGGTTCTAGAAGGGGGATAAAAGAAAATTTCATTTTCAAAAAAAGATGAACCTATGGACTTTAGTCCATCAGTTATTTAGTCTTGTTTTTTGCGCCAATAACAAGACTTTTATGTAACTTTGCACCATCAAAAGTTATAAATATGGTAATTGGTAATGAAGTAAAGAAAAAGATAGCTGACACTCCCGATGGTATTATTCTCACCATTGGCGACTTCAACGTGCCCATGCAATATCAAGGAGCATTGGTCAAGGCACTCAACAGACTGACCGATCAAGGTACACTGCAAAGGCTATCCAAGGGGAAGTACTACAAGCCACGAAAGACGATCTTTGGAACTTTGAAGCCTGTTCCAGAAGAAATCACGAAGGATTTCTTGGAAAAGAATGGAAAGTTGGTCGGTTATATCACAGGAAACAGTGCGTTCGCATCAATGGGACTGACTACACAAATCACATCTTCGATTTTGATAGGTACGAATCGCTATCGCAATCCTCTGACCAGAGGGGATTATGTGATCTCTTTCTTGCAGCAGCGCAACCCTATTACAGAAGAAAACATTCCTCTTCTGAGGATTCTTGATGCTTTGAAATTTATCAAGGAAATACCAGCAAGTAGTCCTGATAGTATAGTGATCCAACTGGGCAATATCATCTGTGCTCTTTCCAAAGCGGAACAAAAAAGGTTGGTGGAACTGGCAGAGAACTACACGTCATACGTCAGAGCACTTCTGGGGGCTATCATGGAACAGAACAACCTTGATACAGAATCTCTGAAGAATAGTCTTAATGGCACTACAAATTATAAGCTGCCCATTTCTGAGCAGGCATTACCTAACAAGAAAAACTGGAATATCTTATGAGATTACACGAGAACAAACAATTGTTTGCTGATGCCATCAACGCGGCATCACGCCCGAAGAATGATGGTGGACTCGGCATCAAAAGCATCTTCATCGAGAAGGATTACTGGATTTGCCGTTCCCTGAAGTTGATGGCAGAAGGTGACAAAGATGGTAAGGCTGTGTTCAAGGGTGGCACCAGTCTTTCGAAGGCATACGGCATCGGGGCACGCTTCTCAGAAGATATCGATGTTGCCATTGCCGAAGCATGGACATTGAGCGATAATCAGCTAAAGAACCTTATACGCCGTACTGCAAAGAAAATGACTGCTGGCTTGGAAGAAATTGTTATTCCAGGAGTAACCAGTAAAGGCTCCCACTACCACAAGGCTTTTTATGCATATCCACGAGCCGTCGCAAGCGAACAGGTAGGAGCAATAAAGGCAGGCCAACTTTTGGTAGAAATTAATTCTTTTGCCAATCCATACCCATCGCAAAAATGCACATTGAGCAGTTTCCTGACAGACTTCATCAGCCAAAGTGGCAATGAAAGTCTGATTGAGCAATTTGAAATGCAACCATTCCAAGTCATTGTCCTCGATAAAAGACGCACGTTGACAGAGAAACTGGTGTCATTGCTCCGTTGTTCACTTGCTAACAATCCTATGCCAGAGCTGTCTTCTAAGATTCGCCACTTCTATGATCTCTATTTCCTTCTGCATGACACTGAGACTCACACCTATTTACAAAGTGAAGATTTCAAAGCAGACTTGAAAGCATTGTTCGACCACGATCAGCTGGAATTTGAAAAGCCCGATGGATGGCAAGGCAAGACGATGGCTGACTCTCCTTTGCTGTCAGATTTTCATGAAGTGTGGAACAATCTGAAATCCCTATATTTGCGAGAATTGCCAGACTTGGCCTATCAAGAGATACCTTCGGCTGAGGAAATCGAAGATAGTCTTATTACCATTCTTTCAACCATAAAATAGCATAGCGTATGAATATCAAGAGGAATATCATCTTTTCCCTTGAAGGGAGAAAGAAAAACGGCGTGGCCATTACAGAGAATGTACCTATCCGCATGAGGGTGAATTATTCTGGACAACGCATTGAGTTTACAATGCCCTATCGTATTGATGCGGCTAAGTGGGATGCAACCAAGCAAAGAGTGAAGAATGGTTGCACCAACAAGTTGAAAGTTTCTGCATCGGAAATAAATGCTGAATTGACACGAAGTTACACTCTGATTCAGGATATTTTCAAGGAATTCGAACTGCAGGAGTTGATGCCGACCACAGAGCAACTGAAAGATGTATATACATCAAGGACAAAAGTGGAAGATCCAAAAAGTGAAGAACTCATTCACCAAAAGACCTTCTGGGAAATATACAATGAATTTACCGAGGAAAATGGCAAACTTAGCAATTGGACAAAAGCCACTTTCGAGAAATTCGCGGCTCAAAGGAACCATCTTCACGATTTCAATCCCAACATATCCTTTGATGATTTCACAGAGGAAGGTCTGAACGACTATATGGATTTTCTTGGCAACCAATTAGAAATGAGAAATAGTGGAAAATCCGCACGCGTGTGACCCCCTAAATCCGGTTTAAAACTGGCCCCCTCTATCCGGTGCGAAAGTGACCCCCGCCATCCGGAGGAAACTGACCCCCGGAGAAGTCAAGGAAGAAGATTGGTTTGAAAGCCGAACTTTGCAAAAAAGTTCAGAGCGATGCCCAATAAACCAATCAGTATGACGAAGATCCGTCAAGTCCTGCGGTGTTATGCCGCGGGCA
>ERZ842401.859-NODE-859-length-45030-cov-7.448382_pt1 | contig 45030 bp, 41 predicted proteins | sample MGYA00521270_ERZ842401 | MGnify/ENA primary metagenome ERZ842401 (study PRJEB31892, sample SAMEA3878208) | bioreactor metagenome | biome: Moose rumen | place: Sweden | collected 2011-10 | study: EMG produced TPA metagenomics assembly of the PRJEB12797 data set... | reverse complement strand
AGCTCAGCATACACCATGCCTCATTATAACGTAGCTTTCCTGTGTCAACTTCATAATAATATTATTTTAATGTTTTCTTTGTATATCTAAGCTACATATTCAATGTTTAAATGTTTTCAAAAGTGATAGCTAACAGTCGGCCAAATATGACAGATAAATCTTTTACCAGTTTTTACTCCATAGCTTTTATTCATGTCTATAAGCCCTATGTTAGCCTCAATTCCTGCTGATACCCTTTTAAAATGATACATAATAATAGGTTGAACGCCTATATTAAAACCTTTTATCTTGGATTTACCGGACAACTCCTGTTTACGGATGTCGTAATAAGAACCCGCCTCTTCATAATCACTCCATTCGCCGGAATGAAACATGTATTTATCCGGGTCAAGAGTTATATTTAACGAAGGGCCTATTCCTATAACGAGATAATTCCTGGAGCTTTCTCGCAATTTAATTTTATAGTTTATAGTGAATGGTATATTCATAAAGAGGAAATTGTCAGTTCTCTCATTGTTGAATTTAATGATTTGTTTATCTTCCTCGATATGATATACCTTTATGATTTCCAATCCACACGTAAGATATGTGTTCTCGCTGATTTTATAATTTATTTCAATTCCGCCACTAACTGAGGCCTCTTCATTGCGACGCACTTGATATCCGTTCCAGTGCTTGTTTGAAAGTATTCCGCCAAGTGACAAATTTATTCCGCATCCCCATTTGCTTTCCTGTGAGAAACATGAAACTGAGAAACAAAATAGAATTAAAATCAATATTGTAAAAAAAATCTTTTTCATTAAAATATGTGGTGCTTTTAAAAGTAATATACCGTGAATCTATCCTTGTTTGCCCCGAGTTCATCTAATGTGAATATATAATATCTGAGTAATAAAGACGGGTCATGACTCTCCATCCATTGATTTAGTTTTTCTTCATTTTCTGCTATTGCTATATAAACTGTGTCGACTTCATCGCCCAAACACTCCTTCCAATTGGAATTATTCATGTTATTGAAACGCAATATTATCCAACTATCATGAACATCGGGTTCAATAATGAAAGAATGGGGATAATTTAAGGATTTATCATAATGATTCAATTCTATTATTGATGAATTCTTTAATCCACCCATATTTACATATATTTTTTTGTCCGACATGTTCACAATCCTTATCTCGCAGTCGTCCACAGGAGTAAGAAAATCATAATCACAACATCTGTATGAACATAAGAAAGTTAATAGCAATATAAGGATTGTCTTTACATTATTTAGCTGTAAAATCATATGTTTGAGCATAATCTAATAGTTTTTTTAACGTTAATTGCAGACACTGCATTTATTCCTACCAGCCTCGTTTATTAATTCTATATGGGTATATATCAAAACAATGATAGATTTCTGTTTCTCCTGTCATGCTTGTTTTATAATAATCAGTGTTATGCCAGTCTATTCCGTAGTTTTTCTTGAAATAGTAAGCGGCCCTCTTGTTCGCATCTGTTTCCATACTTGTCAGATTATGTAAATGGTATGGAGCATAGTCCAAATCTATATCTAAAGTAGAACTAATTAGACTTGGTATGCCAACTTTGTACAAATAACCAAAACCGAATCTCTGACTTTGAAGATAATGGCCATATTCATGCATGTATAACGGATCCAATGTCGGATCAAATTTGCCGTCTTTCCTAATTTCCCAAAAGAATCTCGTCAACTCAACGTCTCCACCATGTATCACTTTACCCTAACTCGTCCGCCTTGGATATAAATCCCTCGCTCAGGAGGACACGACAGATGGCGGCCCGAGAGGTCGTAGACGGCACCTGAATCGAGACCTTCTTGTAGGGGACTTGATACAATGCTTGTCGCACTTTCATCACATACCACCTTTATGTTTATCTCGTTAAAGCCAAAATTCTCATCTTTGTAATTCACAATATATTCCCCGGATTTAAAACCTGGAAATTTGGCTGTGAAATAATACATCATATTGGTGTTGACGAATACCGGCAACTCATCCACCCTGAATAATATTTCACTGCCGTTTGTCTCGCAGCTTAAGTAATGAAAGTCTGACCCCAACCTTTGCAGGCGTCCGGATACAACAAGTGTGTCTTTCTTGAATTCACAGTGCAGGGAGTCGGGGATATATTCTATTTTATCTTGTTCTGAATCATAGGTGAAATATTCTGTTTCTTTTTCAATGACCATCATCTGCGACTGAATATACTCTGAATGGAAAATATTAGCCAAAGGACCAACATAGTCAAACAGCAGACGGCTCTCTGCAATGTCGTCACCCAGTTCTTCGGGAAGAAGGATTGAGGTGTGAAGTGAACCATAGCCCGCTATCCACACATCCGTGTCGGAAGGGTTGGAGATATTTATAAGTTGCAAGTAATGAAAGGCCGGCATTCCTTTGCAGAACAATGTGTCCCCTTTTTCAACAACCTGCATGAACCGTCCGTCAGGAGTTTCAAAAATTTCTCCTTTTTCAAGCCCAAAGTCATATAGAATGTATTCTGAACTTGTATTCAAATCATAACGAATCATTTTCTCTCCATCCGTTCGGCAATAGAACTCTCCCAAATTGGCTATCACGAATTTCATAAATGTCGCCTCTCCTATCTGAAGCTGTTCGTTGTTTTTTTTATATAGCAACAAACGCTCGGATGTGCTGTCATTGTGTCGCAACCATAAAGTAGAATACGTAACTCTGTGTTCTTGTCCATTACTATGCGGCACAAACAATGGGCAAAACAATATAATCGCCGTTATTAATATTTTGTCTTTCATAAGAATCTTACTTGGCTTTAATAAAAATATAATAAAAATAAAAACTGATTATTTATCACGGATTTATAACGACATTCGAATTAATAATCGTAGTACCTGGATGAATCTTAACGTTTCCACCTTGAATCACCACATCTGCTCCGTCAATCACAACATCGACTTCCGGCTTGGTGGCAGTCACGCTATGACCAATCTTGATGTTCTTGCCCACATAGGTGCGGCTGTCACCGATGGTTTCGTTCTGAATAAATCCGTTCTTGTAATAAGTCACGACATAAGGTATACAGTTGTGACGGTCTATACAGATAATCACGCTGTCGGCCATTGTAGTATAACTGACGGAGTCTCCTAAATAAGAATCCACAACAGGGAACGTTCCCGGAGTGTAGAAGGATATACGGGCATCTCCGTCGGTTGTCCTAATGCCGCAAAAAACAATAATGTCTTTTTCATGTTAGTATAAATTTAAAATTATTGTAAATAGGTGTGTTTATATATTTGTATCTTGCAAATGTAATAAAAAATATTTAAAAGTACCATACTTAATGACTTTAACAAAAATTATGAAAGAATACTATTATGTAAATCACTACAGTCCGAAGTGTCCTTCATAAACAATACCTTCCAATTCAATCTGTATTCTGTATGTTTCCCCCTCAATTGAGTTCAGGTAAAGCTGATGGGATGTGTTTCCGTTTATGCATATGGTGTCATAGCAGACAGTGTCTTCATCTGCATCATAGATGTAATAGGCAAATGAGATTGCAGATGATTCAAGGTTCTCAAATTCAATAAGGTCAGTTGATTGATTATAGGATAATGACAATGAACAATTCAAGCTTTCCTCAGATCTGGAACCACCTGTTCCTCCGCTTAATCCTCCAGGTTTTACTGGATTCAAGCTGATAGGCAAAGGTTCTTGTCCATAGACCGAGTTTGAAATGAAAAATAATCCTGTCAATGTGGAAAACAGGAATAACAGAATTGCTCTTTTCATAATTATAAAGATTTTGGAATTAATGATATAGTTTGTTTTTCGATGCAAAAATAATAACAAATGTATTTTTCTCCAAATTTTATTTGTTTCAAAGTGTTTCACGTTTTTCTACATTCAAGACTTTTTCTGCGAATTTTTAACCTAATGTATTGTTAACAAGAATATTAGGCTCATCAAAAAAACAATTCAAAAAAAATAGCATAATCTACTTATGAAACACGATGAAACAGCTTTTACTTGCAGAAATGACTAATAAAGACTAAATTTGCATATGAAATTTAATAATATGTCTTAACCCGAATCGGTCATTAGGTTTTATGTCAGAATGATATTTATATTGAGCAGATTGTCTTTGGAAGACTCGAAGGTGTAGTGAGCTACACCGAGAGGCTAACGAAGGCAAGATGCCAAAAGAAATATTATTATGGCATGAAAAGAACAGTAATTATTATATACCGGACTCATTTCGTCCGGATGACCGATTTGTGTTTAAAACTACTGATATGATAAAGTTAATGAAAATAGTTTCTCTTTTGATTTTTGTCACCGCACTGTCTGGTTGTTCTGACGGATATTCTGACTTAATTCACAAATTGGAACAAATAAAAAAGGTGGGAGATGATAATCCAAGGTTGGCTTTGAATATGCTTGATTCGATAACAATTCAAGTCAGGGATAATTCGGAATATGTTCAAATGAAATACGAACTGACTAAAATCCGACTCTCTGATAAAGCTTATATCAAACCATCATCTGATTATATGATAACTGACCTGTTGAACTATTTTGTCAAGAAAGGAAACAATTTGGAAAAACAGGAAGTATTCTATTATGCGGGTAGCATATATAGAGATTTAAACGATACCCCAAGGGCTCTTGAGTATTTCCACAAATCCGAAGAACTGGCGGAAATGAATACTGAATGTGATTCTACTATGTTAAAAAACACCTATTCACAGATATTCTCTTTGATGTATTCAATCCAGGACTATCAGAAAGCTTATGAATATGCCAATAAAGAATATTGTATTGCAAAAAAAACTAAAAGAATCGATATATATTCGCTGAATCATCTTGGATTATCGTATTTTTGTCTTGACAGTCTGACAAAAGCAAAATTGTTGTTTTGTAAGGAATTGGATTCATTGTCTAAACAAAAAGACTTATCTAAATATACTGACCATGTGTATTCGCTACTATACAATTTTTCATTAATGAAAGACAAGGAGAATTCATCTGTATGCTTTGAACTGTCAAAAAAAATAAATGGTGAAGGTTATTACACAGATAAATATATTGCATTGGGTGAATATTATCTCCTCCAAGGAAAAGCGGATTCTGCAATAACATGTTATGATTACAGAATTAAACATGACAATAGTTTGACAAACAAATATGATGTTTCAAAGTGCCTTTTTAAAATATATTTAGATAGAGGCGATTTGGAGAATGCTATCCATTATGCATCAATTTACGTTGACACTTGTGACTCTCTTGACTTGGGCATACGTCAAGAACTGGCCGCTACAATCAACAACCAGTTCCAGTATCATTATGACAAGGAAAAAGAACAAAGACTGAAAGAGGAAAAAGACCAGTTGCTTTATATGGTTATAATCATATCTGTAGTAGCGATATTGGGATTGTCACTGCTTGCACTGCTGATGATTTACAGAAAGAACCGAAATCTGAAAGAAATGCTTAGGCTTACTGAGTATATTGACGACATGAAAACAAGACAGAAAAAGTTGAAGGAGAATATCTATGAAAAAGAGAATGAGTTAAGAATCACTCACGAGTCATACAACAGGACTAAAGAAGAACTGGAGTCGGCAAGAGAAAAGCTAAGGGACGTTTCTAATGAGATGATGAAACAAAAAGATGAACTAAAGGCTAAAGAACAGGAACTGATGGACAAGATTAAGCAGAACAGGACATTCATCAAGATGATTCATCAGGCTGAACTTGAGGACAAAGCACAAGAGGTGGTTGATTCAATAAAAATGGCGTCGAATGGAACCAAACACATGAAAACGTCTGACTGGAAACTACTGATGCGGGCTGTTGACGAATTGTATCCTGACTTTTATAATCAACTTACGGAAAGAATTGAAAGATTGACGGAACAAAGAATGCAGGTTTGCTACCTCATGAAAATAGGTATTGACAAAAAGAGGATTCAAAACATCACAAATATCTCACGAGTTACAATATGGAGATGGTATGAACATGAATTCAAGTGGATTATTGAATCAACGCCTGCGACCTAAAATATCGTAGATGCCGTCCATGTCGAATGCAAGCGACAAGCGCAATGTCTGGTCCAAAGGGTTGCTCTGGCTTGCGGATATCACGTAGGCTGCGTCTATGGAGAACACACTCATCTTGAAACCGGCACCCACTGTGTAGTATTTGCGGTTTCCCTTGTTAGGATGCTCGTAATGATAACCCGCACGCAGGAAGAACTTGTTGTCGTAGGCATATTCCAAACCGGCACTCCACGAAATCTCCTGAAGCTCTTCCTTCCCACCGCCGGGAGCGTCGCTGAACGACTTGAATATACCGGATATCGGCGACAGGTTATAATAACCCTCATCCATCAGCCAACTCGTATAACCGGAATAGTCGTCTTCAGCTGCACCGGTCTCGGCTATATATTGCTCCATGGTAGGGCGGGTTGGAACCATCAGCTTGTTCACATCGGCTGATATGCTGATGGTGTTGTAGTCGTCAATCGGAACCAGAAGCGAACCGCCGATTCGAAGGTTTGTAGGTAGAAATTCACTCGTGTTGCCTTCATCATAGCTGATCTTACTTCCTATGTTGCTTGCATTGATACCCCAACCAAGCTGACATTCGCGGTTGCCTATATTCAAGTAACCGTTGTGATATATCGCTATATCGGCGGCAAAAGCACTGCCTGGAGTGGTCTCGTCGTCTGCCTTGTAGGCAAGGTCGGAATAGATGAAACGCAATGCTACGGCTGCCGAGAATGTCTCGCTCAGCATACGGGAATAAGCCACGTCAAACGACAACTCATAAGGCTTGATCGTCTCGTTGAAATCTGTACCATAGCCGGCTATCACCTCACCTAACGAGAAATAACGCAATGAGGCACTGACGGCATCCCAGTCGCCTATTCGGTAGTAACCGGTGATGTTGGCCAAGTCGATGTCGCTCACCAACTGACGAAGCCATGGGGTGTAGTTCAATGATATGCCGCTACGGCTTATGCAGAACGGATATTTGGCTGGATTCCAGTATTGGGAGTTCACGTCGGGATCCGTACCTGCACCTATATCGCCTAAACCGGCACCACGGGCGTCGGGAGCAATGGCCAATGACGTTACACCATAATAAACCGGATTCAACTGATTTTTTATGTCCTGAGCACTTAAGCCGCTGAATATCAATAAGGATGATATGAATAAATAAAAGCGTTTCATCAATTCTTTGTTAATATATAGTTAAGGTTTTTAATCCTTCTCCTTCTAATAACGTTCGTTTTAAAAGATTATTGTATAAATTTGATTTCAGTTGTCATCTCGTTATCTATTACCATATTATTCTTAATCCTTAATCTTACATCTTAAATCCTTAAATCTTGCATCTTACATCTTACATCTTTAAATCTTAAATCTTACATCTTTAAATCATAAATCAAAATCATTCCCCTCCAGAACCTCTGACAACTATGAATTTTTCCACCTCGGTTGCCTGTGGACCGTCCGACGTCGAGATACCGGCTTTCACCATGTAGATGCCTGGTACCAGATGCGAGTTGCTCTCGTTCAGATTCCAAGTAAACGTGTAAGTCGAGCCGAAACTGAAATTGGTTTCCGACGTGTGGTACACCTCACGCCCGCCGATGTCGTAAACACTGATGTGAACTGTCAGATTGCTTTGAGGACGGTCGTTCTCTATCGTGAACAAAGCCTGGTCGCGAACTGGGGAATTCACTCGGAGAGAGAATATCTTCGGCTTTTCACCGTTGTTCACATAGAAATCTATTGTGCTCGACGACGGATTGTTGAATATGTCAAAAGCACGAACTGTCAACGTGTGGTGACCATCTTCCAGCGAAGGGATGCTGAACGCTATGCTACCGCTGCGATAGTCGCCTATAGTCGGGGTGAAATAGCTGTTAAGCGAATAGGTCGTCAGTTCGTTGTTGTCTATTATCGCGCTTATGTCGTGACCTATTCCGCTGCCCGTCGTGTTGATGCCGTCGTCGTCGTGGAGATAAGCCACCAGAAGAGGACTCTCGTTCACCACATCGCCGTTCTGGAAATTCTCTGTGTTCAGATATATCGGACTGATGTCCGGACCTTTACCGTCGGAAGTGATAGAAGACGAACTGCCCACTATCTTGAACTGCTCGTTATGACCGTGGGCTTCTATGCTAAGGTCGCTCTTCGAAGCATACAAGCTGATCAGTCCTTCTGCACCGCTGTAGTTGTTGTCGAGAGGTATGGGGAACGTGAATTTAAAACGACCCGACTTCACACTGTCTACCATCGTGTAAAGTGTGCGCATGCGGGCGTTAAACTCATATGGTTCGTCTGAGCTGTTGCCGCCCTTCTCGCCTAAAGAGTTGTTGTTGCATACCACTGTCTCCACGTTATCAAGAATCGTAGGATAAACCAGTCCGCTGAAATCTTCCGCTACAACACCGCTCTCGTTTGTTATATGACCGCTCACCTCTACTGTCTCTCCTGCATATACCGACACTACATCGCCCTCTCCGGTCGATTGACCGTTTATCGCATCAATCACAACGCTGTAGTGGGGTATCGACAATTTTATGGCAGGATCACCCAAGAGAACGAAATGGGCACGGTTGGTCGAAGAGGAACTGGTGCTCACCAGTTCGCTCTTGGCAAGCGACAACGCCTCGCCAATCGTGTATTGACGGCCGTAACGGTCTTGGCTCAGCACGTATTTCATGTAGCGGAGATTCATCTGGCGGTTCGGAGATGAATAAACGGTGCGGGCTGTGCCTAAAAAGCCTACCGCCACACCATATGGATTCAGTATCGCACTTTCCCCTATGTTCGACTGGTGCATATCAAATGGAGATATGTCGCATGCTGCAGTTATCCATAAGGGCATATGAGAGTAGTTCCAGTTGTCGAAATCCTCACGCTGGAACACCTTCTCGTGCGTCATGCCGTTCGGACCGCCATGACCCGTATAGTTCACTATCAGTGCACCGTCGCGCAACTGCTTCTCTACATCCGACTCTACACCGGGATAGCGGTTGCCGGTGGCGGTCACCTCACGCTGATAAGTGTCAAGATAAATCCTGCGGATATTATAGTCTGGATAAAGGCTGTTGGTCTGTTTGATTACGGCTTCACCATCCTGCATATGAACATTGTCATTGCCGTCATCACAGATGAAGCACAACGTGTTCTTCCAAGGACCGACTGACTGATTCTGCATGTAGGCGATAAGTTTGTCTACTACCCCCTTTGCTTCTGTTGCATTCTGAACAGGCAAACGGCCGATACCGATGCGAGGATAACAAGACAACACGGATGGGGACGACTTGTCGTCTACAAGCACATAGTATTCTTCAAGAACATAGCTGTCGGTGTGGCTTAGCGAATTGTCGGATTCATAGCACAGAAGAAAGTCGTCCTGTGAGTACGAACGCATGGCTTGGGTTATCAGGCGGTTGTCCCACACCCCGTCGCCGAACAACAGCAGATTCTTCGGACGGCTCTGATCTGTGACAGCTGTGTCGTAAAGCATCTTCATGAACCGTCGCAGTGCTGTTGCATCGGGAGTGCCGCAAGAAAACTCGTTGTATATCTGGTCGGCTGGGATCACCACGCTGCTTATGCCGTCGTATGTGGAATGGGCGTCTGCCAAACGCTGGGCCTGACTCGTCAGACGACCGTTGGAAGGTACGACTATCACAAGGTCGATGTTCTTCAGACTGTGAAGATCCTGGTTCGCAATCTTGCCGACAACCGTGGGCTTTGGGAATGAGGCGGATGGGTTTAAAGCCACCAGCTCCTCGTCCTTCCAAGTCATGCCGCTTGTCTCACTTGTGAAGGGGATGCTGAGAACATCTCCGCTGAAACTGCAGTCGACACCGTCTATATCGCATCCGCGAGTCACACGCCATATAACTGTGCCACTGCCGGCACCTGACAGCTGAAACATCACATTCCCGCTGCGAACCGGACGGAATAACAACTCGTTGCCGTCGAGATGAAGTGAACGGATATAACTTGCACGTATATAATCCAGATGACCCGACACACCGCTGGCACGGCTATGAGTCAGCTTCACGCTGTTGCTCTCTTGAACGTTGCCGGTCAGACTGAAGGTGCGGTTTGCCAATTTACCGTATTCATAGTCATTCAAAGATGATATGCTCATCTGACCCAACTCACTGCCGTTGCAACTGACTGATAACGACGAACTTGTTGAACCGGCGCCACAGAACTGGACCGACAGATTTACACTGCTGCTTGATACAAGGCCGGGAAGTTCCAGATTGTAGCTCTTGCTGCTGCCGTTCTGATAGTCGTACGACTCGAAAAACATCCTGCCGCTGTTGATGAAGCTGAATTCGTCCTTTTCTATCAGAGAATAGTCGGGGAATACCGACTGAGGCGTGAAAGAGGAACCCTCGTATTTGTAGGTGGAGAATTCTTTAGGGTTGTCTCCCTCGGTCAGAAGATAGTAGGTGTAGATGGAATAGGGGTTGTTGAAATGAATGAATTGCGCAGAATTCTCGCTGCTGCTGGATAATGTCCAACGGGTGGTGCCACGACCGTAAAACAACACCTTGTCGCTCATGCGGTATAAGGGAATTTCCGTGATGTCGCCTGGAAGATTCTCCAAACCACTCTCAGGAAGTACTTCCATGTTCAGGCCATAAAGTTTCACTCTCTCGGGATTGGAAAAACCCATGGAGCGCAAGTCGCTGTTTGTAAGCTGATATACTCCTGCGCCTGATATGCGAATCTTCACCCATGTGCCGCTCGACAACACGGAATTCTCCGAATAGCCCTCCACATCGTCTGCATAGGCCGACAAGGTGAAGCAAAACAACAATAGGATAAGGATATGTCTTGATATATTCATCTGTGAGTCGATTCTGGTTGTTTTCTCTGTTAATTGCTTGAGGATTCAGGGAGTCAACGGATGCGAAGATGCAGCAACTCTTCTGTGCCTAAGTAGCCTTGAAGCAGCTGACCTTCATGAATAGGGCCGACGCCCATCGGAGTGCCTGTGAATATCAGGTCGCCGGTCTTCAGGGTGAAAAAGCGGCTGATATACGAAATCAGGGTGTCAACGCCGAAAAGCATGTCGCGGGTATGACCGTCCTGAACAGTCGTGCCGTCGATGTCCAAATGAAAATGAACGTCGTGCATCAGGCGGCGCCAGCTTTCATCGCTGATATGGGTGTTGCCGGTCTTGGAGTGCTTCCATTCAGGTTTTTCCGATGTGCAACCGCTTATGTCAAATAAGGTGGACTTGTTCACAAACCTGCCTACAACTGCCGAACCGTCAAAACCCTTGCATATCTCCCAGGGAAGACCTGCTGAGCGAAGACGTGACTGAAGAGTGCGTGCTGTGAAGTCGATACCTACACTTACCTCGTCGTAATAACGGTGAGCGAAACGTTCCTCTATGTCCTTGCCCAATTTGCTGATCCTCACTACCAACTCGCATTCGTAATCGAAACGGTCGGAGAAATCGGGAATGAAAAAGGGCTTGCCCTCACGCAAAAGGGCGGATTCCGGCTTTGAAAATATCACCGGCTCCTTAGGAAGTAACGTTTCATTTAACTCTTTATTGTGTGCGGCATAATTCATGCCTACTGCTAATATCTTCATTTTTATCTTGGTTTTTTATTTTATTTCTGTTTGAATACGCTTCTGATTTTCGTATGATTATTGTGGATTTTTATGTTCTTCGTTATCGCTCAATGGTGGAATCACGTTGAAAATTCTCTCCGGCAACTATCACTTTTCTATATGAGATAATCTGAAAGGCACACAGCTAACTGCCTGCATCGCTCCGACTCTTGATTAATTCATTCGGAAGCATGCCGAAATAGTCCTTAAACGTTTGGGCGAAATAGTCATGGTCGTTGTAGCCCACTTTCTGAGCAACGTCGCCAACGCTGGCGGTATGGTTGCTCAGCATCTGACGGGCTATGTCCATCTTCACGTCGCCGTCGTCCGACAGGCTTAGGGCGCGAGGCATGAAGCGGGGAAGAGTAGGGGTGTTCTCTTCGTCAGGACCGCATGTGTTGACTACACGAATTCGTCCGCTTGAAGGAACGAATTCGGTTAAACGCTGATTGGTCAGCAGCCACAAGTGGTTATTCTTGTCTACAACAATCTTTTCCAACATGTCGCCATTCAAGCCGGCTGACGACGAATAATTTGTGCTTGTGCCTATCGGGTCCGAATGCGAAGGGTCTATGCTTAGCAGTTCGCCGCTGCCAGTACCTATCCATAGTCTGCCGTCACTCGTACTGCTTATGCACAGCAGGTCCTTCTTCAGTTCGTGAAGCTTCACAATCTTAGTGTCTGATATCTCGCAGATTCCTTGCTCGGTCACTGTCGCCCAAATCTTTCCGTCGGAGGTCTCTGTGAAACTTGTTGTATGACCTATTTTGTCGGACAACGTCGACAAACGCGACGATGAGGGGTCATAATAGTAGATGCCTGAATAGGTGCCTATCCAGAGGATGCCGTCTCGGCTCTCGAAGATTGTCTTTGTGCGCTCACCTTCAGGAAGCTCTATATGTCGGACCATTTCCATGCGCATACCGAATGAACGAAGCTGAAACACATCACGGCCGCCGTTCAAAGCCCATATCGCATGAGATGTGTGACTTGGTATCAACTCGTGGATCATGTCTATCGGCAAATCGCGTGTGCTCGGAAAATCACGGTAATTGCTCAGTTCTCCGCTCGACGTGTCATATAGGTTGATACCCTCACGCTCCTGAGACAACCAATACACTGGGCTTTCCCCGTCGCGACATAGACTTATTATCACGGTTGAACGGGAAAAAAGATCGTTTATCGCCTCTACCGAATAATAGTGGCTCTGAAGTGGCTCGGTGTCTATCACAAAACTCCCTCGGTCGTAGCCGGCTACCCAGTAATTGCCGTTTTGGTCGGATATCAACTCGCTCGTCATCTTCATCTGAGGTGTGTAGCCGGTAAGATAATTGCGAAGGTCTATGGCGGACAACTCGCCTGAACGGCTCACACGGAAGGCATGAATGTCGTCATTCGACGTGCCCCATAGCATATCGTTCGAAAGGCTGGGCTTCAAATAAAGGAAAAAACTGACAGGCCTGCCGGTTGATGGATTCACTATTGGGATGGATTTATAACTCGTCCTCGAATCTGACGATTTCAAGTCCTTGCGAACTAAATCGTCATACCATGTCGTCAGCCACAGGTAGCGCCCTATGTGAGTCATGCTAACTGCGTGAAATTCCCTGCCTGAGTCATCCAGCAATCTCCACTCTTTATTAACGCGGTCATAGTAATGAAGACCGGAGCTATGAAAAGCGCCTATAATCTGATGATCGTCAGTCTCATCGCAACAAGTCAACTCCTTATCCGACAACTTTTTGCAGCTATAGTCGTTCGCTGAGTATTCCAACTGATAACTGCCTTGATTCTGGGTGCCTATGAACACCAGTCCGTCGGAACTCGTGAAGATGTTGGTCACTATGGCTGAACCCAATTCTTCTGATCCTGCTGCACGGATTTTGTAGTCTTGCTTGTCTATGTAGTATATGCCGGCACTCGTGCCGAAAAGGATGTGGTGAAGGCTGTCCTCACATATCGACAATATCATATTGCTCTTTAAAGGTGCCTCGTGAAGATAGTCATTACGAAACACATGAACCTGATAACCGTCGTCGCGACAAAGACCGTCTACCGTACCATACCACATATATCCTTCACTGTCGAGTAGCAGACGGTGAACCGACAACACCGGCAACTGGCTTGTCTGAGGAAGCTTGCGGAGATAAGCCTGACCATACACTCCCTCAGATATGAAAATCAACAATATATATATTATCAGAACTGATCTCCTCATTTTTAACGGATTGGTTATCGCTTATTCAGCCATTAGCTTTTGCTTGATTATAACTGCTTCTTGATTATAAACTACAAAAATACAAAAAAAATCATTTATAACACCCTATACTTGAAAAAACCTTTTGAAATAAAAATGGGGCATGCCCCGTGGACATGCCCTCATTATATATGTCAATCATGACCAATTATCTGTTTATCACCACCTTCTTGCCGTTTATAATGTATATGCCGTTATGAAGGTGGTCAATCGAATTGGCATCGTTGCCAATCCTGCGGCCACTCAAATCATATACACCTGTTGATGTATCAACACGGTCAGCTGAAACACTGCTGATGCCAGTGGCATTCGGGTCGCCAAGATAATAGAGCTTGAAATAATTCACTATTGTCCAGTCGTCAGATACGGCACGACTCTTCTTCAAGCCTATCACAAGAGCCTGATTCTCCGATGAGTCATACTCTGCTGTCACACTGTTCTGACTGTCGCTCGGACGATAGCGGCGAAGGCGGTTGAAGGCGGCACTCGCTGCCTCCATGTCGTTCGGAACCTTCTTGCTTGTGGCATAAGTATACCAGTCGCCTGTGGATGACGCACTGTTCGCTCCGGCACTGATAGGGGCTATGGCAACACTGCTCTCGTTGATGTAAAGCATGGAATATACGTCGGTACTGCCGCTGTTGTCCTTGCCGCCATTGCGGTAGAAGGCTTGTGCGTCAAGACGGTAGGTGCCGTTTGGCATGCCGTAGAGCGTCTGGCTCAGATTAAATGTGTGGTTCCATATCTCAAAACACTGGAATTGAGTTTCACCCACATATGAAGCCTGGCTTGTGGTCAGTGTCCAACCCTTTGTGTTGTTATCCGAAAAGTCGGAATTTGAAAGCAGATGGCTGACGTCAACCGGTTTGTCGGCTGTCACGCTCTTTACGGCATCTGACATCAGATAGCGGTTTGTAAACGATTTCACGGCTATCACTTCGTCGCTTATCTCACCGTTTGCATACTCACCGTTTATGTAATTGTTGTATATCGTCGAGTAGGCCTCGTCGTAAACGCCCTGTGCTTCCATGTCCGTCTGGCGGTAGGTGGTGCTCACATCTGCCGACCATGCCAAGGTCTCGCCAAGAGGATTATAGGCGGTGATAGAGGTCTTGGCTTTGGTCATAGCAGAACTCAACGCACGCAAGCTGCTGCTGATAATGCTCGCATCGCCTGACGAAATGGCTGATTCTACAGCCGACAATGCCTCCTGAAGCGACGACTTCACGTCTTTGTTCATCGCCTTCTTAAGCATCTCCTCGGCTGAGCCCACTTGGTCGTGATAATACAACTGCTGAACGGCGTCACCGTCTATGGCGTAATTGAAGATGCAAACATCGCCTATTGTTCCTTTGAATAATGGGTCAGAGTCAAACATCGAACGGCCAAGATAGGAGAGGTTGGGAACCACGTCGCTCGGCTTGAATGTGATGTCGGTGGTTGAGGCGTTTAGCTTACCGTCGAAGTAAATACAGGTCTTGTCTTTGCCTATTGTCACTGTCACGTGAACCCAACTGCCTGACAACAACTTGCGGGTGGCGTTCAAACCTTGCTTAACTCCGTCTTTGCATATCTCAAAACGCGCGTAACTGCCATTGTTTGGAGTGAAGAACAGGTAATTGCTCTCGTTGCGGCCGAAATCAAACACACGCTGCCAAGCATCGGTCTTACCAGGCTTTACCCATGCACTGAATGTCATCTCGTCCATGTCGCCCAAGCGGTATGCCAACTTTATATAGTCGTCGCTACCGTCAAACACAGCACCGTTATGACTGTCATTGCTGGCGAAAGTCACGCCATTGCTTACTGCATTGAAATGGTTTTCCGACTGGTCGGTGAGATTGTCGATCAAGCTCCATTGGGCTATCCTCGACGGTTCGATGCTCGTGCTGCATTCTATAGTCTCCGATGGCTCGCCTACATTCCAGCTCTTGTCAACGGCACGGATGCGGTATTGCAGCGACTTGCCTTTGGCACATGTATTGTCAATGAATGCGGTTTCCTTGACTTGTCGGCCTATCGTCTCCCATATGCCGGCAGTGCCATTGTAGCGGTATATCATATACCCAAGTATGTCACTCTCAGTGTTGGCTGACCAACTCAAACGCACACTGCCGCTCAGGCTTTCCCCCGACAAACCGGTTGGAGCGGAAGGGGCTTCATCGTCCACTTTCGCATCGGCTGGAACCAGACGCCATAACTGGCGGTCGGTGCCTGTGCGTGCCCACTGCACAACGTTGCTCGTGTTGCCCGCGGAGTTGTTGGCACTGCCTTCAAGCGACAGACCGCTGTCGTGATTAGTAATCACATAATAGCCGTTACCTTTATAATGGAAATGCCAACGCTCGCATTCGTTACCACCACCAGAGTACATCTGAACCTTTGCACCGTTGTCACCGGCATATTTCGGACCCTCCACATAGTAGGATAGGTTTTTGCTGCTCTGAATCGTAACGTAACTGAAGTCGCCGGCCATCGTCTTGTCTACAGCGGTTATCAACCAGGTCTGATTCATTGAAGAACTGGAACTCTCGGCGGCCTGACGTACAACACCACCATCGGAAAGGGCGGAAGTGGTCAGAAGTTTGCCGGTTGCCTTGTTCACAATCTTGAATGTGCCGTAAATCGGACCTACAGGCACATCTTCGCCATAGCTGATTTCTATCACATATTCGGAATTGGTCTGACCGTTTTGGTAACCATTACCTCCCTTCGTGTCCTTCGTGTAGTCATAGTACGGACCGTAGCCGTCGTAGTAGGCGAGGCGGTCCTGAGATACGAATGTGTAAGCAGACTCGCCTGCCTGACGCTCAGATGTGCCTAAGAATGCTTCCGCCAACGGCTCGCTGTAGCGTTTGAACACTGCGGCTGAAGTCCAGGCTCTACGGTTCTCCCTGTAACCTATGCATGCACCGTCAAGACTGGCACGACCTAACTCGGCACGGGTATAACCGCCGTAGTCCGACCACCAGATGCCATCACGCATGCCGTAATGCATGCCGATCAGAGCATCGTTGATGTTATGCATCTCATCCCCCGCAGAGGCCTTGCCAGAGGCGCGAACGGCGGCATAGAAATTCGCGAAATTATCGAAAGTGCCGGCCAACTGATGGGTGTTGCCGATGTCTATGTCGTTCTTCATCGTGTTCCACCATGAGTTGGCATAGTCGGGATTCAGACAACTCGGACCGGCTATGTCGATGCCACGAAGAACGGCATGCTGATGCATCATACGTGCAACGGTGGCCTGCTCTTCCGGACCGGGTGCGTTGTTCGCACTGTAGTCCGGTTCGTTGAAAGGCGATATCGCTGTCACATTATAACCCTTGTTCTGAAGATAGAGCACTGCTAAAGCTATGTCTTCTATAAACGGTGTGCGGTAGGAGGTGTTCCAGGCACTTCCGCTGCCGTTTCCGGCCAACAGGTAGAGGTCTTTCACTTTTGACTTGGCAAGCCAACTCAACTGGTCATTCAGAATAGTGGTCTGACCGTCTTCAAGACTTGTGTAACTGCCGGATGTGCGGGGAGTGATCGTCACACGGCCTAGCCCTACACACTCCTGCATGTGGTTTGTAGCACGCAACGGCCACCACGACCATAGCCAAGCTGTGTCCACGCCCCATCTCACTACTTGCTCCTCACCGGGAGAGGATATGTCGTAGGGAACGCTCGGAGCCCACCAGCCGCTCAACATGCTGCCGCTAGACGTCTCTTGACCTTGAACTGTGAAAATGCTTAATGCTGAAAACAAAAGCATTGTACGGAAAATCTTACGAAGTTGTTTCATGTTAATTAAGTTAGTTTTTTCTGATTGCAAAGATAATCATTTCCTTTCACCCGTCAGCTTAATAATATGTCAAAATGAGTCACATTTTTTGCATTTTTAATCTCGAATAGATCTTTTCGCCCTAATGACCGATGGGAGATAGTTTTAGAAATCTGCATATTCGGCAAAATGAATTAAAAAAACGATTCTTTCTAATCACCGCCGCCATCACCCGAATTAGAAAGTATGGGAACGAACACTGCCTACTGGGAACGTTTCTGTTCCACGCTAACGGGGAAAATGGCGAATATAATGAGCCGAAAGGGGTGTAAAGACCATTGAGGAGCCCTCGCCCGCATCAAATGTTGAAGGTTAAATGCCCGGAAAGTTTGTAGAAGGCATGAACAACCACTTCCGTAACTTCTGTTATATAAGAAATGTCGGGTCCCTCAATCGGAACCCGACATTTCTTGTCCTTACCATATCCCGTTTTGTCAGTCGAACGAATCTTTTGTATCAAATGGATCGTCTTTTGTTATAAATGTGTCACGCTCCTTTGAATCTATGTCGCCGCCCCAGGAAGAACGGTAGCCGTTCACATCAAACCAGTTGTCCCCCTTATGAGCGTAACTGCCGTTGGTAAGGGGGTAATAAAGCATGTTGCTTACGTTTGACGAACTCACACTCGTTCCCAAATCTGATGATAAGTCAGAATAGGGTAAGCGCAGAATGGCATGGTCATATTTTGTGTTTGGACCTTGCTCTGCCACCAGTTCATACTCTTTCACAACATTGTAGGTCTGGGTCGACGAAGATATCGTCAAGTCCACTTGCTTCGACACCGACCTGCTGCTTACATTTGTCCATAAGGCGTATTCTGCATCTGCACGTAGATCGACATTGTACGTCATGAACAATGTCATAGCCAGAAACAGTACTAACGACTTTGGAAATAACTTTTGATCGCTTTTGATCTTCATGTAATTGTGATTTTTTTATTGTTTGGTAGAATAGTGAATAGTCTTGTTTTCTTAAATAGGTTGGGATAATCCTGGATTTTGCGTAAAATATATCAATAAAATATCACATCCGAACTTGGTGGCAAAGTTCATGTTTATATTGCAAATATAAGAATTTATCTCAGTCAAAAAGGCGGGATTTTTGGGTCAAAACCATTTTTGAACCAAAAATCCCGCCTTTTTGAATTATTCTTCCCTCTAAAAAATCTGAATAATCATCAAATCTTAAATCCTTAAATCTTTAAATCCTTAAATCATATATCACATTAATCCGAAAAGCCTCAATATGTCATTTAGGTTGGCGAATATCAGCAAGCCAATCAAGAGGAAGAAACCCACAACCTGTGCACGCTCAAGGAATTTGTCGCTCGGCTTGCGACGAGTGATGATCTCGTATATGCAGAATAGGGCATGACCGCCGTCAAGAGCTGGAATCGGAAGCACGTTCACTACTCCGAGCATAATCGACAGCAATGCGGTCAGCATCCAGAAACTCTGCCAGTCCCACACTCCTGGGAAGATGTTTCCGATTGTGATGAAGCCGCCAACGCTCTTCGCGCCTTTCTTGGTGAACACATATTTCAGGTCGCTCACATATCCCTTCAGCTGATTCCAACCATAAGACAGACCGGCTGGGAACGATTCGAAGAAGCCGTATTCTTTCTTTGTCGTCTTATAGTCGGGAGTCTTGTTCATGAAGCCAAACGTGAAGTCGCTGGTCAGAGTGGCATCTGCATTGCGAACGCTGTCGCCGTCGGAGAACACAACATGAACTTGGCGGGCTTTCAGACTGTCCATCGCCAAAGCATCTTCTTTCAATCCGCTTTCAAGCGATACCAATTCGGCATGGAGATCGTTGAAGTCGGCTATAGATTTGCCGTTCAATGAGTCTATCTTGCAACCTTTGGTCAGACCTATCTTCTCTGCTGGAGAACCAGGCATAATGCTGTCTACTTCCATCGGCATGCGAACGTCTGCGAAACGAGGCTCTTCAAGCATTTCTAAAAGATTCATGTCGCCCGACAACGATATTTCAACTTCCTTTCCGTTGCGCACTACTGTAGCATGCTTCGCGGAAGACAAAGTGCGAAGGTTGGCGGCCGACCACGACTCGAATTCTACGTCATCGGCCGATTTGATGATGTCACCGTCCTGAAAACCCAATGATTTTGCGGTGCTGTTGAACTTCATACCGTAAGTCATGTCCTCGCTCTTCACGTATTCCTTGCCCCATGCAAAAAGAACCATAGAGTAAATGAAGAAAGCCGCTATGAAATTCATCATGATGCCGCCAAGCATTATCAGCAGACGCTGCCAGGCCGGCTTTGTGCGGAATTCCCATGGCTGAGGATCTTGCTTCATCTGTTCAAGGTCCATCGACTCGTCTATCATGCCGGCTATCTTGACATAACCGCCGAGAGGTATCCAACCTATGCCGTATTCAGTTCCTACATATTCTGGATCACCGTTCTCCTTCTTAGGAACACTCGGCTTTTTCAGCAACTTGCGGAACCAGTTGTCGTATGTGCTGAATAAATGAAACTTATAATCGAAAAACAAATAGAATTTCTCTACACGGGTCTTGAAGAGTTTGGCAAATAAAAAGTGTCCGCCTTCATGAAGGATTATCAGCAATCCCAAGGACACTACCACTTGAACAATCTTTATTAATACTTCCATTTAGTATGATTTTGCAATTTTGATTTAGCTATTATAATTTATCTGGTTTCAATTAATTTCAATGCATATTCACGTGCCTTACGGTCGCTCTCGAGATAAGTCTCAAGCGAGCAGTCGCACACTTTATCTATATGGCTCATCGTCTGCTCGATTATGCGGCTTATGTCCATAAACGATATGCGATCGTCGATGAATGCGCGGTTCGCTATCTCGTTAGCGGCATTCATGATGCACGCCATGTTGCCGCCTTCAGCCAAGGCATCGTAGGCCAGCTGAAGACAACGGAAACGCTCACGGTCGGCTTCTTCAAAGGTCAGACTCTTGATCTTGAAAAAGTCCAGACGCTCGAAGTCGGTGCATAGACGCTTGGGATAACTGAACGCATATTGAATAGGAAGACGCATGTCGGGCATGCCTAACTGGGCTTTTACCGCACCGTCGCAGAATTGAACCATAGAATGGATAACCGACTGGGGATGAACCACCACTTCAATTCTTGATGCTTCAACGCCAAACAACCAATGGGCTTCTATCACTTCAAAACCCTTGTTCATCATCGTGGCAGAGTCTATCGTGATCTTTGCGCCCATATTCCAAGTGGGATGCGACAAGGCCTGACTTTTATTCACCTTTCCCAATTCTTCCTTGCTGCAATTGCGGAACGGACCACCGGAGGCGGTTAGCAATATCTTCTCTATCTGGTTGCCTGGCTCCAGACACTGGAAAATGGCGCTGTGCTCTGAGTCTACGGGAAGAAGCGGAACACTGTTCTGATGACACAGGCGGGTAATCAAGTCTCCGGCAACTACCAGCGTCTCTTTATTCGCCAAGGCTATCATCTTTTTGGCCTTGATGGCGTTTATCGTCGGACGCAAACCGGCAAAACCAACCATGCAGGCTAACACCATGTCCACATTTTCATCAGATACCACTTCGCACAGGGCCTCTGAACCGGTATATACTTTTATCGGAAGGTCCGACAAGGCTGTCTTCACCTTTTCGTAGTGCAACTCGTTGGCTATCACAACTACCTCGGGATGAAACTTCTGTGACTGATCTATCAGCAGGTCAGCATTGTTGTTCGCAGTCAGGATATAGGCTTCAAACAGGTCGGGGTTGCGGGATATGACATCCAGAGCCTGAGTGCCTATCGAACCGGTTGATCCTAAAATTGCTATGCGTCTAATGTTGTTATTCATGGTGGGTCAGAGTTCTAACAGACCGTCGGGAAGGTCCATGTGAATGGACTTTTCTGAATGGTCAATGTCTGTGATGAAACTGTCTTGAGCGGGGATATATCTCTCTGTGCCGTCTAGACCTTGTATGATAAATAGATAATTCTCGGTATTGGTGTCTACGTCCACTATCTCGCCTATAACACCGTCTGACTCGGTCAATACCCGGTAACCGATGAAAAAGTCAAGCGACAACTCTTCGGAGTCCGACGATGTGGCCTTGCTGCGCTCAAAAAGCACGTCACAGCCCGACAGACGCTGAGATTTCTCAACACTGTCGAAACCACAGAACTTCACTATGGCGGAACTGTCAGAACGGAAACGGTAGGAGTCTATGAAGAATGGGACGATTATACCGTCGATGCGAATCAGAAGATAAGGGCTGTCGGACGTGTCGAACACGTCATCGGTGAAATGAAAGTTCACTTCACCTTGAAGACCGTGGGTCTTGCCAATATAGCCTATCTTATATACTTCTTCTTCTGATATCATCGCATTAGTCTCTTTCGTTTATCCTGCGGATATGGGCACCGATGGCGGTCAGACGACGCTCTATGTCTTCGTATCCACGGTCTATCTGCTCTATATTGCTGATGATGCTTGTGCCGTTTGCACTCAACGCGGCTATCAGAAGCGCTATGCCGGCACGGATGTCGGGCGACGACATGCGGGCGCTGTGCAACTGAAACTTGTGGTTGTGGCCAATCACTACTGCACGGTGGGGGTCGCACAGGATAATCTGGGCACCCATGTCTATCAACTTGTCTACGAAGAACAGACGGCTCTCAAACATCTTCTGATGGAACAACACACTGCCATTGGCCTGAGTGGCTACTACTATCAGCACACTCAGAAGGTCGGGCGTCAGACCCGGCCATGGGGCGTCAGACAAAGTCATGATGCTGCCGTCAAGAAATGAAGACACTGTGTATTCGTCTTGCTCGGGGATGTGGATATCATCGTCTATTCGCTCTATCTTGATGCCGATGCGCTTGAACACTTCTGGGATGATACCAAGACTGTCATACGACACGTTCTTTATCGTCAGATCGCTGCCGGTCATCGCTGCCATGCCTATAAAACTGCCCACTTCAATCATGTCGGGAAGTATGGTGTGGGTAGTGCCATGGAGACGATCAACTCCTTCTATCTTCAGATAGTTTGACGATACTCCGCTGATCTTTGCGCCCATGCTGTTCAGCATCTTGCACAACTGCTGGATATATGGCTCGCAGGCTGCGTTATAGATGGTTGTCACACCCTTCGTCAGCACACTTGCCATTATCAGGTTGGCAGTGCCGGTCACCGAGGCTTCGTCAAGCAAGATGTCTGTACCCTCCAAATACTGGGCGTCTATATCAAAACGACCGCTCGATTCGTCATAATTGAACTTGGCACCAAGCTGCTGAACGCCATAGAAGTGGGTGTCCAGTCGACGGCGGCCAATCTTGTCACCGCCCGGACGGGCTATGCAGGCATGATGAAAACGCCCCAAGAGCGGACCAAGTAGCAATACGGAACCGCGAAGACGTGAGCAACGCTGAACAAATTCACTGCTGTTCAGATAATCCATGTCTAATTGGTTGGCCTGAAATTCCCAACTACCCGGACCTTTTTGAACGCAGCGAACGCCCATCTTGCTCAATATCCCGATAAGATTGTTTACATCCAATATGTCGGGGATGTTGTGCATCAATACGGGCTCTTCGGTCAACAACACGGCGCTGATTACTTCCAAAGCTTCGTTCTTCGCGCCCTGAGGGGTAATCTCACCATGAAGTTTGTGACCTCCTTCTATTACAAATGATGCCATATGCTTTTGTCTATAACTGAATTTTAATTTGTCGGTTCTGTCTCTTTTCCCATCGCATTGAATCGTTGGGCGTGAAACGCTTCTTGTCAAGTTGTCTTGAAGAATGTGATGAGGAGAGATGCCATTCTGATTCTTATTTCTTCTTCTTCTTTTTCTTCTTGGATGGTTTCATCTGCTGAGCATCGTTCAGAATCTCATTGTCGCTCAGCAATTTCAACTCACCGGGAAGATAGCTCGACTTGCCGTCTGTCATACGGGCCAAGTCGTCCAACACTTTCTCCTCGTTCATCAAATCCTTGTTCCAACGACCAAGGCTACGCTTCATCTGGTTGGCTATCATAGTTGTAAGAGCTTTGCGCTCGTCGGGATCGTCTATCGATTCTATCTTTTTCGACATCGATTCTAATATAGCACCATAATGACGTTTGCTGATCGGACGCTGAGGGTAGGGAATACGCTCACGGTGCGATTCACGATCTTCAAGCTTCTCTATCTCATAGGGATAGTCGATGTCTAATTCATAGTTCGACATCGACGCAAGATGATTCCATAGCTTTTTCTGGTAAGAGGCCTCATCGCCTTCGCGGCTACGCATATGAGACATTATCTTTATTATGGAATTGGCACAACGCTGACGCTCTGAACGGTCTTCAAGCGATTTGCAGTGGTCTACCATCTCTTGAACAACCCTGCCATATTCCGGAAGAATCAGAGGCTCACGGTCTGTGTTGTAATCAACTATTCCTCGATTGCCAAATTTACTCGCTTCTCTTGACATATGTTTTATTTCAAATTAATCTGATTAATCGTAATAATTACCTATCCCAACCTATCCCTTCCTATCTCTTCCTATCCCTTCCTATCTCTTCCTATTCCTTCCTATTATTTCCTATTCCTTCCTATTATTTCCTGTTCCTTCCTATCACTTCCTATCAAAAACCTAAAAAATCCCAAATATATCTGTCCTCAATTCTGATTTGCCTTCTTCGGACCGGCTATGAAGTCCTTCAGATAAAATGGCTCCAAATAGCCGACATCGGCGAATTCACCCCTCGCATGCGCCATCTCTGCAAGTGGACACATGTTTTTGGCCAAGGGATGAATGCCGTCAATGAAATGGGCGTTCGGATGGCTGATAATCTCCTTGCATTTCGTTGAGCCGTTACCGAAAAAATATACGGGATGACTCGACAGGTGCTCGGAAAACGAATCGCTGTCGATTATCTTTGCCTGTACATCTTCTATCGGTTGAAGGGCACGAGTGTATAATGCCGTGTATACCTCCTGACGGCGGGCGTCTAACATCGGACAAAGCAACGCGTCTTCCTCCAATTCTCGCGAACCAAGTAAAAGCGGAACGCAAAGCAACTTCAGAGTGGGGATGCTCAGCAGCTTTAAATCGCGACCATAGCAAATGCCCTTTGCCATCGACAAGCCTATCCGCAAACCGGTGTAGGAACCGGGACCGATGCTCACTGCTACTGCATCAAGCGGTATCGCATGGCTGTCGGCAAACGACATAGCCGAAGAAACCATGCCGCCTAATAACGTCGAATGAGAGGGACCGTCATAGTTCTCCTCATGATGAAGAACGGCACCGTCCTCACTCAATGCCACTGAACATACTGCGGTGGTTGTGTCAATATGCAAAATACAAGACATTATTCCTTTTTTTAAGCCAAAATTGAAAATTATCTTGCAAAATTACGATAATCAAATGAAAAATCCGTATTTTTGTGCATAAAATCAAACAAAACAACATTTTTTAATATCTTATATTAATTTATGTTGGTAAATTAATGCTTCTTAATGGCATTTTTTATTCTTTAATGATAAAACCGAAAAAATTATATAAAAAGTATGTTGCAGTCAATGACCGGCTACGGAAAAAGCGTGGCAGAATATAAAGACAAGAAAATACATGTAGAACTGAAAGCTCTCAACAGCAAGACACTTGACCTCAACGTCAGAATCGCACCGCTCTATAGAGAGAAGGAAATGGAAATCAGGCAATTACTCGTACAACAACTCTTAAGGGGTAAAGTCGATTTCGCTATCTGGGTGGAGAAAAATGCCGCTTCCGCGATCACCCCTATCAACACTGAGGTGGTGAAGGAATATTACAGACAGATTAACCTGATTTCTGATGAGCTCAAAATCAGTAAGGAATCATTGACTGCTACCGACTGGATGACGGTACTGCTGAGACTTCCCGACACTCTCAACACAAATGAGGTGGAGGAGCTTGACGATGAAGAATGGGATGTGGCAATAAAGGCCATTCAGACTGCTGCTAACGAACTCATCGAGTTCAGAAAACAGGAAGGAGATGCTCTCTACAGGAAATTCACTGAAAAAGTCGATAACATAGAGGCGCTGCTCAAGAGTATAGAGCCTTTCGAAACTGCCAGGGTGGAGAAAATCAAGCAAAGAATTATCGACAATCTCGAGAAACTGGTTGGAATTGAATACGATAGCAACCGACTCGAACAGGAAATGATATATTATATCGAAAAACTCGATATCAATGAGGAAAAGCAACGTCTGAAGAACCATCTCGACTATTTCCGAACCACCATGGACGGAGAACCGGGACAAGGGAAAAAACTTGGATTCATAGCGCAGGAAATGGGACGTGAAATCAACACTACTGGAAGCAAGAGCAATCAGGCGGAAATGCAGAACATTGTCGTGAAAATGAAAGACGAATTGGAACAAATAAAAGAACAGGTTCTCAATGTGCTCTAAATAAGAATATTAACCACTGTTAATCAATAATTATCCCAAGTAATCAATAGTAATCCCAAGCACTAGTCAATCAAGTAGCGTAGGCCGAACATATTGTTCGGCTCAAAAGAATAAAAAAACATGAAGAAAGGCAAGCTTATCATAGTCAGTGCGCCCAGCGGAAGCGGTAAATCCACTATCATCGGCAAAATCATGGAGAAATACGAAAATCTGCATTTCTCAATTTCTGCCACAAGCCGACAGCCTAGAGGAACCGAAAAAAACGGAGTCGAATATTTTTTCCTCTCTCCTGAAGAGTTCAAGAAGAAAATTGATGATGGGGAATTCATTGAATATGAAGAAGTCTATCCCGACAAGTTCTATGGCACACTCAAGTCACAAGTGGAAAGGCAAATCGAAAGAGGCGAGAACGTCGTGTTTGATGTCGACGTAAAAGGGGGTATCAATATTAAGAAGCAATTCGGGAAAAGGGCACTCAGTATCTATATCATGCCGCCTAGCATTGAAGAACTTAGAAGCCGACTCGTGAAACGAGGTACCGACTCACCGGAAATGATTGACCAGAGAGTGAATAAGGCTGAACAGGAACTGACATTCGCAAACCAGTTCGATAAAATCGTAGTTAACGACATACTTGACATCGCGGTAGATGAAACGCTTGCAATCGTGACCGACTTCCTCGGATAATTTGAAAATATTCAGCTTATGAACGTGATGCACCATAACCACAACGATAGTAGACAGCAGTCAGGAAAACGAACCGTAGCGGTTTATGGAGGCTCCTTCAATCCTGTGCATCTCGGACATGTACAACTTGCAAATAGTATCTGCAACACGGGAATTGTCAATGAGGTATGGTTCATGGTCTCACCACTCAATCCTCTGAAGCAAAATGCAGAGGACAGACCACTGCCTACTGACATCCGCTTACGACTCACGGAAATGGCGCTGAAGGACTACAAGCATCTGAAAGCATCCGACTTCGAAACTCATCTACCAATGCCGTCATACACAATCAATACGCTAAACGAATTGCATAATACTTATCCCGACTGCGAGTTTAAACTAATTGTCGGACAAGACAACTGGAAATTCTTCCACAGATGGGTACAGGCACAGGAGATAAAACATAACCACGACATCATTGTCTACGGCAGAAAAGATGTGGATGATGAACAAAACAACGATAATAAAACCAACAAAGCACAGGTAAACCTCTACAAAAAGGACGGAACACTTGTCAAACTCTCCGACCACTTCCAGTTCAAACTCTACGACATCTCGTCAACGCAAATCCGACAGGCCGTCCGATGCCATAACCTGCAATTTGCTGCCAAATGGCTCAATCCCGAAGTCCTGAGATTTATAATGGAAAATCAACTGTATGTTTAGGTGTGTGAGCATTTGAAGGCGATATAATAATGATAAATTGAAATAAGAAACTTTTAATTAAATACAACTCAAAATTTATGAATATGAAAAAAAATTTGATGATTTTTATGCTGCTTCTCACTGTTGCCACAGTTGAGGCACAGACTTATTACCGTTGTACGGGTGATAATGTGAATGTAAGAAAAGGACCGGGTAAGAACTATGCAGTCATCACTAACGAAGGCTTCCTCACAAAATGCCAACTCTTCAAAGGCGATGTGGTGAAATATGCGGGAAAAGCCAAAAACGGTTTTACTTATGTTAAATTCCTGAATTGCGGTCAAACAGGTGCATCCTGCTATCCTGATCATGGATGGGTTTCAACTCAATATCTCAAGAAACTTACACGCAAGTGCAATGTGTGCAACGGACGAGGTTTCTTCAATCGGCCTTGTACCGACACTGAAGGACCGGCGGAATCGCATTACGGGGCATGTGCTTGCCAAGGCAGATACTGCCTGCACGACGGATGCTATCTCAAACAGCACTGCAGCAATTGCAATGGGGTGGGGTATCTCTAATTTAAACACTTCAACGATGTCGCTAAGAAACGTAAAGCATTGAAGCACAATAGAGAACCCGCGAAATAATAAAAACTAATATAAGTACCCTTTAATTACTGAAATAATTAAAAAACAACATCAAAATGCTATTATTTATCGGAACTACAGAACTTCTGCTCATTGCCGGAATCGCGCTACTGCTGTTCGGAGGAAAAAAACTGCCGGAACTCATGAAAGGACTCGGAAAAGGGGTCAAGAGCTTCAAGCAGGGGATGAACGAACCGCTTGACGATGATGATAAAACGATTGTCGACGACGGAAAATCGTCGGATGGTAAGGACAAAACGGAATAACAATTCTGACAATGACTGAAAAGCAGTCGAATTCTGGGAAGACGGAATCGGAAAACATTAGACAGGATACTGTTGATATGGATTCCGAAAACCGGCAAGAGGAACAACAGCACGAAGTGTATCTTTCTTTCGGAGGACATCTTGAAATCCTCCGGAGGATGCTCTTTCGCATTATCGCAGTTGCAGGAGGATTTGCAATTGTGATTTTCTGCTTGAAAACCACGGTGTGGAAGTGCCTGCTTGCACCGAGCGAATGGGACTTCTGCACTTACAGGTGGATCGAAGACTTATTGCAGATGATGGGATCCGATTTCAAATTCAACGAGTTCCATGTCAACCTGATCGCCACGGACCTATCAAGCCAGTTCATGACGCATATTTCCACATCTGTATATCTCGGATTACTCGCTGCATCACCATATATAGTCTACGAACTGTTCAAGTTCATTTCACCGGCATTATACGAAAAGGAAAGAAAATACTCTGTGAAAATCACGACGATTATCTACTCACTTTTTATTCTAGGAGTGCTGATGTCCTATTTCATACTTTTCCCGGTTTCATTCAGATTCCTCGGAACATACTCCGTCTCTGAAAAAGTCGTGAGCAACATCACCCTCGATTCCTACGTCACCACTTTCACTTCCCTCACTCTCGTCATGGGGCTCGTTTTCCAACTGCCTGTAATCGCTTTCCTTTTCGGAAAACTCGGATTCATCACGGCTGAAGTCATGTCGAAATACAAGAAACATGCTCTGGTCATCATCATGCTGCTCGCTGCTATTATCACGCCACCCGACATCATGACGCTCATACTCGTGACTCTGCCACTATATCTGCTCTACATCATCAGCATAAGCATCGTGAAAAGGGCACAAAGAAAGAAAAAGAATAAAAAATAATATAAATGCTTGCAGGTGAGACGGTTCGTTAAATATCTCATATTGTTCTTCCTGCCGATAATGGTCTTGGCATTCGCTGCGGAAGCTTATCTGCGTTCGCTGCCTAATGAATATGCCTTCAAGAATGACTGGATCACCGCTAATGCAGATAAACTCCAGACGCTGGTCATCGGCAGCTCTAAAGGATACTACGGAGTAAGACCGCAATTCTTCTCGTCGAATGCATTCAACTTGGCTACCATATCTGAACGGCCTGATTACGACTGCTTCTTGGTGGAAAAGTTCATAAAGCAGTGCAAAAAACTGAAAACGGTCATTTACCCTGTGTTCTATGAGATTTTCGTCGATCCCCCATTCGAGCAATGCGAGGAATGGCCAAGGGCTTCATATTTCAAAATGTATATGGACTGCCCGTTCCATTCCGACTTCTCTAAGTATAATCTGGAAATATCATCTGTAACTGCCGCTACCGACAAGTATCGCAATTTTAAAGTGGATGGGGGCATGGGATGTGATTCGCTGGGATATGGAATACATTGCCAACTGAAGAACAAGAACATCACGGCATGGAAGTCGGGTGAAGAAGCAAGGGCTTCGGCACTAAGACATACCAACAGGGATAGCCGCTTTGTAGAGTATAATTTCAATTATGTCAACAGGGTGGCGGAAATGTGCAGGGAAAATCATGTGAGGCTCATGCTCGTGGCTTTCCCTTGCGACAAACGTTATGTGAAGTGTCTCGATAAAGCACAGCTAAAGCAATTCTACGACTTGACTGAGAAAATAAAGCAGGACAATAATGCTGAATTCCATGATTTTATGAACGACCCGAGATTCTCCGACCGCGATTTCTTCGATTCCAACCACTTGTCAGAAATCGGTGCACAGAAATTCACCTGTATGCTTGATTCTTTGATTGAAAATATATAATGTCTTAATAAACACTTGATTATGTTGAAATATCGTATTGGAATGGGCTACGATGTCCATAAACTGGTGGAAAACCGCGAACTCTGGCTTGGAGGTATTAAAATAGAACACAAACTCGGACTCCTCGGACACAGCGATGCGGATGTGCTGATTCATGCCATTTGCGATGCATTGCTCGGGGCGGCGAATATGCGCGACATCGGATTCCATTTCCCCGACAACGATGACCAGTTTAAGGGCATGGATTCTAAAATCCTATTGGAAAAGACAGTCAAGCTTATCAGAGACAAAGGGTTTGAAATCGGAAATATAGATGCCACGGTCTGCGCTCAGCAGCCTAAAATCAACCCGCATATTCCTATGATGAAGCGGGTAATGACTGCCGTGATGAACATTCCTGAGGAGGACCTATCTATCAAGGCCACCACCACCGAGCATCTGGGATTTGTCGGACGCGAAGAGGGTATTTCTGCATACGCCGTCGCATTAATCAACGACACAAGAAAAGTTTCCGTAGATGAAACTATCGACAAAATCAAATCTGGAGATTTAACTGTCATTTAAACTAAGATGAAAATAGTCATTGCTATTGACTCATTTAAGGGCTCACTGACATCTGCTCAAGCCAATGAGGCTGTGGAAACTGCTATAGCCAACGTATGCCCAGAAGCGGATATAACGACTATTCCCGTCAGCGATGGAGGGGAAGGATGGATCGACGCTTTCGTTGATGCAAAGGGCGGAAAAATCTCATTCGTGCATGCTCATGATCCCCTCATGAGAAAGCGGACTGCAAGATTCTTGAAATATGGTGATAAGGCAATTATTGAAAGCGCGGAGGTTATAGGGCTGAATCGCATTGACGAAAGCGAACGGAATCCACTGAAGACTTCTTCCTATGGGCTCGGGGAAATAATGGCCAACGCGGTGTTGCAAGGATGCACCGAACTGCTGGTGGGGGTTGGGGGAACTGCCACATGCGATTGCGGTATCGGGATGCTCAGAGCCATCGACCAGATAATGAATGGTATTAACGAAGAGCAAAGGGAATCGCTGCCGCAAAATGTCAGAATCACTGTGGCAAACGATGTCACCAACCCGCTTTATGGCTCTAACGGCGCGGCTGAGGTGTTCGCTCCGCAGAAGGGGGCTGACAGGCATATGGTGAAAATTCTCGACAGAAGGGCAAGACTCTTCGCTGCCCACAATGCCAGGCTGATGGGATATGATTGCAGCATGAACTTGGGAGCGGGAGCGGCTGGAGGAATCGGATACGCATGCATGCAGTTTCTCGACGCAAAAATGAAACCGGGTGCCGACATTTTGCTTAACGAATGTCAGTTCCACCAAATCATAAACGATGCCGATATAGTCATCACGGGAGAGGGAAGGGCTGATGCGCAGACTCTGATGGGCAAACTTCCATATCGAATCCTACAGCAAGCTAAAGCGCAAAACATTCCGGTTATGCTATTTGCTGGACAAGTGGAGGATAAAAATGGCCTCTTAGATGCCGGATTTGAAGAGGTGGTAAACATCAACCAGGATGATACACCGCTACATGTAGCCATGAAACCCGACTATGCCATCAGCCAACTACAAACTGCTGCATACAACATCTTCATATAGTCTCTGATATCCAAGAAACTATCTAGAACCGGATTTTTATCTATACCACCTCATTCCATCCTCTCTGCTTGTTTATACCCCACAAGTGGAGCGGAAGTCTCCCGGCTTCGCACAGCGTATAAATAGACTATCTAAAACCGGATTTTTATCTATACCACCTCACTCTATCCTCTATGCTTTTTTATACCCCACAAGTGGAGCGGAAGTCTCCCGGCTTCCGCATAGCGTATATAGGTTTCAGACCAATAATTCACATTCCTTTGGCCTCAAGCACCTCTTCTATGCTCATCGGTTTTTTCAATCTACCAAGCAGACGAGCACCGTCTTCCGTAATCAAATAGTTCAATTCATTACGTAAACCCGAAAAACCTTTCCATGCATCAAGCTTGTCATAGCAGATAAAGTCCTCAAACCGCTTTTCAGAACGCCAACGGTCTATCAAGTCTGGAATAAAATAGATGCCTGGCTCAACGGTAAACACAAAGCCGGGCTCCAACTCACGCGCTAAACGCAATGACTTGAAACCAAACTGCTTGCTCTTTTCCATTCCTTCGCCATAACCTACGTATTGCTCACCCAAATTCTCCATGTCGTGAACGTCCAAACCCATCATGTGCCCAAGACCGCATGGGAAAAACAATGCATATGCACCGCTCTCGGCGGCATCGGCCGGATCTCCCTTCATCAACCCTAAAGCCTTCAATCCTTCGGATATCTTAGTCGCAGCGGCTATATGGGCTTTGCGGAATGGAACACCGGGACGAAGACAGTCCACTGCAGCTTGAAAGCTCGACAGGTGGATGTTGTAAATCTCTTCCTGACGGCTTGTAAAACGCTCGCTCACCGGCATCGACGACGACAGGTCGCCTGCATAGTGGTTGGGTGTCTCTGCGCCAGCATCCAACAGGAATATGTCGCCTTCATGAAGCTCGTGGATAAAACCATGATTATGAAGAGTCTGGCCATGAGTGGTGGATATGGTCGGGAAGGCCAAGCGGTAGCCTTCGTGGGCTGCCGTCTGAGCTACTGCCGCGGCTATCTCGCGCTCGTGAACTCCAGGACGAACCATGCGATATGCCGTCAGGTGCATCTTCGTGCTTATATCGATGGCCTCCTCTATCTCGGCTATCTCCGACGCTTCCTTGTGATTCCGCATTTCTACTATGGACTTTATGAACGAAACGGAGGCTTCATTCGACTGAGAATTGGGTAATAGGCCCAATAACTCCTGAAGCCACACCTGATGCTCGCCGCGATAAGGAGGAAGAAAATGGATAACACTCCCGCTACGACGGCATTTGTCAAGATAGGGCTTCAATTCACTTAAGGCCTTTGTGTCGGTCACACCTGCCGGTTCACAACGTTCACGTAAACTTGGCATAACACCGGTCCATACGATGTCGTCTATAGTCAAGTCATTGCCGAAAACTATCGTACGGTCATTGTCGATGTCTATCACGGCGGCTAGATTAGGGAAATCCAAACCGAAATAATACAGGAAACTGCTGTCTTGACGGAATGGATACTCGTTGTCTGCATAATTCATACCTACAAGCTTGTTTCCCAGAAATAATAGCAAACCGCTGCCTACACGTCTCTGCAACTCGTCACGGCGACGTAAGTATGTCTCTTTCGTGAATCTCATAATTATAAGGTTGATTTAGTCAGTTTTGATTTCTTAACGTTCTAATAAGAACTTATTTCTCCCAATTATTTAAGCAAATATAGTGTTTTTTCCGCATATTTATTTTTTTATTTGAAAAAAAATGTAATTTTGCAAACGAAATAAATGATTCTACAAACTTTTAACTACTTATTACATTATGAAAAATCTTGGCTCTTTAATGATTACAACACTATTCTCGATAATGTCAATTATACAGGCCGATGCACAAAATACTGACCCTGTGAGAGATAAGCTGAAATGGGACTCTCCTGCCGCTCCATCCAATGAGGATGGACTAGTGGAAAAGGTGTATCTCGGATACACTCGTCCCGACGGCATTCACTTCGATATCGTTGCTGAACTTCCGTGTCCTGTCGAGCCTGATCAGTTCAAAGGGGGGGATGTGAAGGAAATTGATTTCAATTTCGACGGCGTCAACGACCTCATGATTTCGCTTGGCTCATTAAATGGATTCGGTGATTTTGTCTACGAAGGATATGTCTGGAACACTACAAGTCAACGATTCGATCGTGTGCCCCATTTCTCTGAAATTGTCAACCCGGAAATCAACGCCGATAATCACTGCATATCTGGACACAACCGCATTGACAACGTCATCGAGGTGACTGAATGGATGTGGAAAGGTCCTCTCCTGGTCAAGATAAACACTAATTTCGAAAATGCTGAAGAGGAAGGGTGTGGAAATTGTCAGAACTGTCAGCACCACCAGTCGTCACTCACACCTGAGCAGAGAATGCAGAACAAGGCCCTCGAAGGCAAATGGGTGTGGGTAACCGACGGCCAACTGCCAAGCGACATACAGCTTATTCTTCAACTCAGTGCTGACAGTGGCATTCTCGATGTCGACGAATGTCAGATTTACGGAAGCAATGCGGCCTTCAACCTCTCATGCACATATCAAAACGGTATTTTGAATATCGACGATGCAACAAGAGGTGGAGAATACTCGTCACTCAGCGCCACACTGCAACTCAATCCCAGAGGCGACTTATATGGCTCATTCCAATGTAAGGTGGGAGAAAGCATATCGAAAGGTACTGTTACTCTCAGAATGATACCGCTCGACAGATAAGGCTTGAATTTACCGGATTATAAAAGCAAACATAAATGATTGGCTGATGATGAAAACTCTTTGCCACTACATTTCTAAATATATGGGCGTCATAGTTCTGGCTGTGGCGCTCTTTGCATTCATTTTCCCCGATGCGTTCAACTGGATGAAACCAGCGGCTATAAACTATCTCCTTGGAGTCGTGATGTTCGGAATGGGACTCATGCTGAATCTAAACGACTTCAAAATGGTGTTCAGCAGGCCTAAGGACATTTTAATCGGATGTGCTGCACAATTCATTGTCATGCCGGCATTAGCTTGGATACTTGCAAAACTCTTCGAACTCGACGAAGCGCTGGCCATTGGAGTCATTCTTGTGGGATGTTGTCCGGGGGGAACGGCGTCAAATGTCATCACTTTCCTTGCAAAAGGTGATCTGGCTCTTTCGGTCGGTATGACTTCTGTGTCAACTGTCGTCGCACCTTTCCTAACACCTCTCCTCACGTGGATGCTCGCCGGACATAATGTCAATGTCAACATTGTCAGCATGTTCCTCAGCATTCTATGGGTAATCATCATACCTATTGCTGCCGGATATCTCGTCAAAACACTTTGGGGAAATTTCACGGAGAAAGCGGTTGTATATCTACCGGCGTTCTCATCTGTTGTCATTGCATTCATCGTTGCTATCGTTATTTCTGCTAATGTCAACGAACTGGCGAAAGGTGGCCTGATGATTATCATCGTCGTAATGCTCCATAACCTCTGCGGACTTGCGCTCGGATATATCTTGGCTTCTATGCTCAAACTCTCGATTGATAAGCGCAAGGCTATATCAATCGAAGTGGGTATGCAGAACTCTGGACTCGCCAGTTCGCTCGCACATACCCACTTCGCTAATTATCCTCTTGCCACTGTCCCTGGAGCTATCTTCAGCGTTTGGCACAACCTCTCGGGGGCTATCGTGGCAAAAATCTATTCAAGAATGAACCGCAATAATGACGCTCAAAACTAAATATAATCATCGCTGATTCATCATTGAACAACAATCTTTTTACCGTTGTATATCACTATACCTTTATAATCTCCAAGCTCATCCAGACTGTCGGCTAATTTCGCACCTTGAATGCTGTATACGCCGTTGAATCTTGATGGCTCTGGTTTGGTGTATTCCACATCCTCAATTCCTACAGGGTCATAAATGTGAAGTGAACGGCTCCTCGCATTCTTCGCCAGATTGGCTACCTGAGAGGCACTCAAGGATTTGTCGAAAAACTGGAAATCGTCGAAATAGGCATTCGACATCAGAGCGTCGCCAGAAAATGCTGATTTGCCGATGTAAGAGGCGTTGATACTGCTGGCTATTTCTGATGGACGTATGTCCATATTACGAGTGTTCATCAATACTCCGTCGAGATATATCGAACCCACGCCGTTTTCCTGACTGAATGTAACATTGTGCCAGCGGCCGGTCTGAAGACCGCCGTCACAATTCAATGAGTTGTTGCTCGTGGTTTTGTGAATCTCGTAGTACCAGTTCTTGTTCGTCGGACTGTTTACCAACCCTACGTAGTAGTCTGTACCGGCACATAAACCGTAAGCCCAGCTGAAACTGTTCAAGGGCTTGATGTCGGTTGGAAAGATGTCTATACTGACAGCATAGTCGCCGGTCAGTTGCTTCAACACGGCATTAGGCATATCCTTGCCTAAGGCTATATAGCCGCTTGCGTCAGAGTAAAAGGCGTGGTTATGGTCCGACATCTCCTTTATCTCCCCATTTCCCATTATACGGTAGGTATACACACCGCTGTCATCGGTCAACTCGCTTGGCTCAAAAGAATACTTCACAAGTGGTTCTGGCAAGTCGTCAACATCGTCAAAATCATCGGTATATTCCACTGCGAATATCGTGAACGAATGAGCTGGCAAAGTGGTGCTGATCGAATGCTCGTCAAGTTCTGACGACAAACTGCTGGTCTTCGGTACTATGTAGCTAGGACTGGTCGTGGTGTTCTCGTCTGAACCGTTACGGCTTGTCAAGCGTATGCGTTCACCACCTGTCAACTTAATGTTCTTCACATTGAATACTGTCTCTTGGGCTGTGTCGTATGGATTCACTGCCTTGATGTAGAGCACCTTACTCTCGTCATCTATGTTCGACGCAAGATATATTTTCTGCGATTTCGGAGTTATAGTCTTGCTGTTCACTTCTGAATTATTCAGATAACATCTCGCAACATTGCCTTCTACTCGTACGCGAAGCTGATAACTGGTGTTGTTCGTGATGCCGTCGAAATTCTTCACATCGCCGCCGTCACTGCCACGTGTGCCACTCATTGTCTGCTCGATGCCCTGCTTTTCATTTGCCCATCCACCTACGTTCCACCATATATAATCGTCGGAGTCCATATAGTTGAAAACCAACAGGAAACCCTCGCTGCCCGACTTCTTCACTGCGTCGCACTGAACGATATAACGGTCGCCGAAGTCCTTGTTCAGCAGTATCATCTCGCCTGCCATGCCTGTGTTCGTCTGGCATAGTTTGCCGTTCTTCACACTCCATGTGCCGCCCTGAATCGTGAAGTCGCTTAAGTCTGAATCACTGAAATCATTCGAATACAACACTTCACCGTCAAGCGATGTCACAACCAGATTGTCGAATTCGGCTGATGTGAAATAGGTGGAAAAGCCCACTTTGTTGGCGGCTGTATAAGTATTGTTCTCTTCACTCCATTTGATGTTCTGCGTGCCGTGATATTTGGACATCATCTGCTGAACATAGTAGGAAGGGGTGCCGTAACTCATGCTGCTGTTGAAACGGATGATATCCGGGGCCCACTGGATGCTGTTCTCGTTCACGAATATAGGAGCGTAACTGGTCATAGTCACTACGTCGCTGTTGTTCTCCATACCGCACATAAATGCAGCCTCGCCCAATGCGGCATTCATGTTGCCGTAATGACCGCAGGCACCCGTCACTGCATATTCGCCTACGTATATCTTATAGGTGTTGCGGTTATAACTGTCATAACGGTGGTATTCGCCGGTAAACCAGGCGGGAGTCATGTAGTAGTGCTGGTCTATCACGTCTACGGCATGAGGAAGACCCCACAAAATGCCGTCACCGTCACCGATAAACACAATATCTGGATATTTGTCGCCTATCGCCTTCCTGAACTGACCATAACGGGTGCCGTATGGACCAAACCAATAATTCTCATTGCCGATTTCAAGCAGACGGAGATTGAACGGCTCCGGATGACCCAGTTCTATGCGCTTCTTGCCCCATGTCGTGCTGGCGTCGCCGTTGCAGAATTCTATTGCGTCTAAAGCTTCTTGTATATATGGCTCCACGTTTGGATCCTCCCAACCATGACCCATTCCCATGTTTACAACGAACAGGGGCTCTACATCCAAATCTTCGCACAATTCAAGAAACTCAAGCATACCAAGACCATCGGTCACAGGGTAAAACCAGTTGTTGTTATAGTGACCGGGACGCTCTTCTATCGGACCTATTGTCTTCTTCCATTCAAAACGGTTCTGACCTGGATGCTCTGAGGTCCAGTTGCCTTCTATATAGCAACCGCCAGGGAAACGCATGAATGCAGGATTCAATGCCTCAAGCTTTTCAGCCAAATCCTTACGGCAACCGTTCTCACGACCTTTATAAGTCGGTGGAAACAAACTCACCATGTCAAGGAATATCGTCCCGGTCTTGCTGCCTATAACGGCAAGATAGCCGTTGTCGGCATCCTGACTCGCGGTGATCTCACCGCTGAATTTCTGCCATCCGTCGTTTATGTCCTTAAAACTTGCTGTGCCGATCGTCTTGCCGGTGCTGGTGCGAATCTGTGCTTTCAGCGTACCGCTGTATTCGCCTTCGCTTACACGTGCCCACAGACTTATCTTATAGGTCTCACCCTTAACAAACTTCATGCCCCAATAGCCTTCATTGCGGGCGCCGCTGTTTGCAGCTCTGATCACAACTTTCAATGCTGTGGGGTTGTTGGAATTCAACGGGTAGTCTTGGGTTAGCGATAATGTGGAGTTGTTGGCAGAACGCCAGTAATCAGCTGATTGACTGTTCTCTTCAAACGAACGGTTGCGAACCAATTCGGCGTAAAGGCCGCCATCACCGGCATGGTTGATTTCCTCAAAGAAAATACCATAGTGAAGAGGGTTGATTTCTGCTCCGCGTTTGGCGGCATCCAGATTGAACACCACTTGGGCGTTTAACGACTGCAGCACAATCAGGCTGCTCACGAATAATAAGCCTTTTAAGAGTTTCATAGGTCGTTGTCAGTATTGTGTTGTTGTTAAAATTGTGTTGTTGTTAAAATAGCAATCTATGGCTCCATCTGTCGGTGAAAACCAGCATACTGATATGTCTTATATCTGCATATGCCTTTTCATATGCAAATATAAGTATTTATATTCAACTTATTGAATGGAATTTGCCTTTTGAATTAAAAATTACCTTCTTTGAAAGATTTTTTGCATTTATGGGTGATCCAAAATTAGTTTGGTATAATTGCAGTTAGGCAAATAAATATTATCGGATTATTCCTCTAAACGGCCTGAAAGGCCAACAGCTTATAGCCCAGGGCATCGCCCTGGGGAATATGTTTGCAAGAATCTCGCCATGAAAGGGCAAAAGCATTATTGAAAATCAATGTCTTAGCTCATCCAATACTACGATGTCTAAACCTGCGAAACTCGTATCTATAGGTTATTATACTGATAACCGTTTATTGCCTCAAACATCTTCTTGATCAGTCCCGACTTGTGAAGTAAGGAATTATACGTGTCTGCATATCGTTCAGGAACTTTTTTCCCTATATAGCTTATTTCTAATTCTTCACTCTCTGTCAATTTGCGTGACATTACAATCAGTTTTATCAATTTGCCGGATTTGAAGTAGAGGCGGAATTCGGTATCGGGAAATACATTGTCAACACAATGTGAGGCATAGATGTATTCTATACGGCCCTTTGAATCGTATAGATATTCTTCGTAGTAGTTGCGGGCGGCAAAGTTATAGTTCGTCTTGGCAAATACTATGCGCTGAGGGGGAAATACCTCTTCACCCGAAATCCCTTCTTGATCACTATGATAGATATACACCTTCTCGTGGTGCATACCAGTGCCGGGGTAGTTCTCTTCTATATCTACCATATAATATGCCGGAACATTCGGCTTATCATCACTCATACCCTCTGGAAATGTATAAGGGTCGCCCATTCCGTCAATCCATTCCTTTGTCTCATTATAGTCCTTTTGGATATTAAATAGAGTGTCGTTATGTGCAATGACTTTATCAAGCACCGATTCTTGTGCAAGAACTATCTGACCCACCGACATCAGTGAAATCAGTATTAATAATGTCTTTTTCATAATGTTTTTATATGTTTGTGGTTAATTATCTTTATGCAAATATAAAGAAAAAAACATTTCATACAAAGCAAAAAAATCGTTTTTGATTATTTATCATATTTTTAATAACAACTTGTCAAATCGTTTTACTGAATATAATTTCTCACAAAGCTATATTTGTACGAGTTGAAAGAGACAAGAAGAGGACAGCCAATTATGAACTGTCCTCTTCTTGTTTTCATATTTGATGCATCGTGTAAAATTATGTTTCGTCTATCACATCATCTATGTAGATTGTTTTACCGTTAATTTGGAGCTGAAGTAATTCAAGTCTATTATATTTACAATCTGATCTTGCCTCCCTAAAATTGAACATACCACTTCCTCCGGATGTATTATCAGTGGCTGTAGCTATGTGCCATCTTGTTTCTTCACCTGACCTGCCTGGAAAATTAGTTATTAACGCTTTAACCTTTATGGTGATTTTATTATAACGGTTTGGATTGTTAGGATCATACACCCAATAGGTACTTCCAGATCCACGTGTTCCATTTGAAAAAGAGTATTTATTTGTGCTACCAGAAGCAAAATAGATTTTTAGATATGCAAGATCTTTATCACTATCACGTGATCCAAATATTTCAAGTTCTGGCTTATTGGTGCGCGGATTAATATATTTACGAAGTAACCAGAAACCATCATTAAGGTCATAAGACTGTGCATTTACAGTCTGTAAAGACACTAGCGTTAAAATAAATAATAAGATTCTTTTCATAATACAGTGATTTTAAATTAATAATTTAAAGGATAAAAAGTGCCATTTAAGGCATGAAAATTAATCTGTTCATTTTTTTTTCAAAAATACTGTAATAGAATCATAAATCGACTAACAAAAAACGAAAATCGACTAACAAAAAACGAAAATCGACTAACAATTTTGAATTCCCAGTCGGATTGTGGTTTATTATCAATTACCTAATGGAAATTACGTGAGTATATGAATGTGTTAATAATTAGTTGCTTACGGCCTGAAAGGCCAAGTTGCACATAGCCCAGGGTAACACCCCGGGTACATAATTCCGATACATCCTATCTCGCCCTGTAAGGGCAAAAGCATTACTAAAAACAGTTCAGAAATTCAGTAACTTGAATTAACCAATTAATTTTTATTTCCAAAAGTATTAACTAAATAATGAAAAAACTATAGGTTACTAAACGCAGAAAAGAGATATGTCTCGCGACATACCTCTTTTGTGATAAACTGTAGTGTTTATATTTATAGAATGGGAAATTGTTGCTTATAACGTATTATCAGAAGTTCCATATCAAACCTGTTGATATTCCATGAAATTTAGGACCACGGCTGACATCCAACACATTATGTGGACTGTATTTAAAATATAGACCTAAGTAACTCTTATACGAAACAATGCCTATGATGTCGGTGGTGAAACTGTTGAGATGTATATTACGGTCACGGTCCTTAATGCGCTGACCGTCTATGCTGTAGCGGGTTTTAAGATTGCCATGACCATTTAAATTGAACAATACACCTCCTGCTAATTTGATTTGTTTTGATAGCCTGTAATGTGCCAATAAAGGAATCTGATAACTCAGTATATGTATTCTTGAAAATTTTATATCCGCATTCTCTGGATAGGGTATCAGAACTACTTTTCCGTCGTCTGTCCTGTCAAAACGCGTGCTACCCGTCATACGATAGTTCTTCCAGTTAAACCAAAGGCCTGTGCTGAAATGCCAGTGTTTGCTGCCTGGCCACACTTTTATGTTGAAGGCATGCCAGGTGATTTCCACTGACTTTCCAAAGTCTGTGTCGAGGGAAGACGGACCGCCTAATGCTGAAACTAAACCGACACTTAAGGTTGGAGATAATGAGAATTCAGCGCGACGGTCGGATTCTGAAGGTTGTGAAAAAGGAAACTTGAAATCAAAATCTGAGTTGGATTCTCTCAATACATTTACACCATCTGCCTTTGCCTCCAATTCCTTTATGAAATGATAGTCAGGGTCGTCTTGCTTACCGGTTACCTCCACTGACATGGAATTGATGGCAGAAACTACTACCACCTTGTTTACGTCCTCCATCACTATGGTGTCGGCTGACTCTTGGGCAGTCACAAAAGAGCATGCAAACAAAGTTGAAAATAATAAAAATGTTCGTTTCATTGTTTTATGTTTTTTATTTAAATAAATCCTTTAATTCATCCATACTTACCTGACCCTCCATATATACGAGGGTGGCATCTTTTTTGCTGCTGGATTTCAGAGAAGCGTTTCTGTAGAAAACATAACGTCTGATTCTGGAATTGGCGGTCTTTGGCTTAAAAGATAGAAAAACATAATAAGGTCGTGCACCTATATATCCAATCTCCTTGTCAGAAGCATACTTACTATCCTTAAGCACTGCCTGTTCCATGATTTTGACAGTCTGTTTGTTCTCTGTGGTAATGCTACGATAGAGAGACAAATGATATTGTCTGAGAACTTGGCCTTCAACCCATACATTTCTCGAATCAGAGGTGTAGGGGGAGTCTTCCTCAAAAAAGATGTTTATGTTGAGGCTGGATTGAGAGTTGGCATATATCGTAACTAACGCCAACATCAGGCTTGTAGTTATTATTCGTTTCATATATGTTTGTTTATTCTAATACATCAAATAATTCTTTCAGTTGTTCACCAACTTCTGATCCACTTGCCTCTTTAATATCAACAGCTCTCCATGAGTCTTGCATCATGGAAATCACTGTGGCCCTGTCGGTAATTATTTTGCCGTTTTCACTTGCTAGGCATATGTTATGTTCATCAATATTTGAATCAAAAAAAGTGTCTGATGTTGGATGATTATTATCTGAGATTAACACGCTCTTCAAAAAGAAAAACAATAATATTGCTGCTGCGGTGGATGCAAGCCATTTCCATCGTGTCTGCACTTTTGACAAAATTGGTGTTTCTTTGGAGGCTTTATTAACTGCTGCTGCCTCTTTATGCTTTTGAGAGCTGAAACTGCCTAACTCAAGCATATAACTCATCGTGGCCCTAACCTCTCTGAATACAGATTTGGAATGATCGTCAAGACTGACGTCATTAGCATATTCGGAAGTAACAAAACGCATCAATGCCCGTTCTTCTTCTTGTGTGGTTTCGGCTTCAAAATAGCGTGCAGACAATGCTAACCAGAAACCGGTATCTTTTAATATGTTGTTCTTATATCTCATATCACTGGTTTTTTTCTTCATCATTCTTTTAGTCTTCTATATTCTTCACGGATTGTTTTGCGTGCCCTTGACAATTGCATCCTAACTGCTGTGGGCTTTAAATTTAACGCTTCTGCAATTTCATCATAACTTTTGCTTTCATAATCTCTCATCCTTATAATCTTAGCTTGGCTTTCTGTTAGACAGCGCTTCATTATGCTGGTTACTATCTTTATTTTTTCTTCTGTCAATTCATATTCTGGTTCCAGATCCTCGCCTTTTTCATATTCTTCTATATCAACTAAGTTGGAGTGTTTGTTCGCGCGATAACGGTCTATCGAAATGTTACGCAATGTTATTGAAGTCATTGCCATAGCTGATTGCTCGGTCTCTATATTCCCTGCCTTCGGCCATAATTTGATAAACGCATCCTGAAGAGCGTCTTTAGCATCCTCCTCGGAAGGTAATATACGCATTGCTTGCCGTAAAAAACGGCTATGCCATCTTTTGAATGCAGATATCAGGATTTTCTCGCTCATCTTTCAACGTTTCTGTATATATAACGAAAGAATATGCTTTTTGTAACAAAAATATGATCTGTTTCATGCTAATGCGTAAAATATTTTAACCCGAATACTTCCAAGAGAAATACAACATGCCTGTCGGGGAACGCTGGCAGATGCTTTTGCCAGCAAACCTGGACAACCCGGACAATCCGGACAACCCAGACAACTGGCTCTTTCGGAAGAAAGAAATGCTTTTTACGCATAAATTATGTCATTTATTCATCAAAAGATTGGTCTTTTAATCAAATTTTGGCTTATTTTGAGGTTTTTTTTGAGCATATCAGCATTTGTTTCGATTATATTTAGTATCTTTGCCGTTAAACAACAGTAATCTATCATGGCAAAGTTAAATCGTATAAGAGTTGTTCTAGCTGAACGTGACCTGAACAATAAGTGGCTGTCCGACAAACTCGGCAAGGATCCTGCTACAGTGTCCAAATGGGTCACCAACACCACCCAGCCCAGCCTTGAAGCCCTCATTGCAATAGCCAATGCGCTTGAAGTGCCGGTACAGGAGTTGGTGAGACAGGAAGAATTCAATCAAGAGAAATAAGTCGAATGATAACAAAAGACGAAATACAAGAACTGCTGCATAGCACGGAAACCTATCGTGTGGAACGAACCACGTCAACAGGTGACATGGATAAGTTCCAGGAAGCTATATGTGCCTTTGCCAACGATCTGCCAAATTCACGAAAAAATGGCTACCTGATATCGGGTGCTTTCGACAATGGTGAGTTGTCAGGTCTGAAGGTCACCGATGACCTACTGAAGAAGATTGCAGCCATACGAAGCAACGGAAACATCCTGCCTATACCTGTTATGAGTGTTGACCGTTTTCAGTTCCCCGAAGGTGACTTACTGGTTGCAGAGGTTAGTCCATCTGACCTGCCTCCTGTACGCTATCGTGGACGAACTTTTATTCGTATCGGTCCGCGTCGTGACATAGCAACGGAAGCAGAGGAGCGCATATTGGCAGAGCGTCGAATGTCTTTCATGGCCACGTTCGACGCGATGCCCTGTTTGGCTGCCAAGCTAAATGATGTCAACACTGACTTGCTGCGCACAAAGTATCTGATACCTCTATTAGGCAATGAGTTAGTGGAATCTGATACTCGTCCTATCGAGGAACAGATGGCCGCTGTGGGCATGTATGACACAGAGCATCAATGCCCCACATACGCAGCGGTCGTTT
>ERZ842401.858-NODE-858-length-45082-cov-12.591889_pt1 | contig 45082 bp, 37 predicted proteins | sample MGYA00521270_ERZ842401 | MGnify/ENA primary metagenome ERZ842401 (study PRJEB31892, sample SAMEA3878208) | bioreactor metagenome | biome: Moose rumen | place: Sweden | collected 2011-10 | study: EMG produced TPA metagenomics assembly of the PRJEB12797 data set... | reverse complement strand
ACTTGACGAGGGAGATTGAGAACATGGTAGAACAGCAGAAGACCGTAGAAGCAAACAAGGGCTTGTACTTTTACATGAGCATACACGACCAAGACAAGATAATTGAAGGCAGAAAAGAAGGCATGAACACAAAAGCCCTCGAAAGTGCTAAAAACCTTATTGCAATGAATGTCCTTACTCATGAGCAGATTGCTCAAGCTGTAGGACTTCCTTTGGAAAAGATTGAAGAGCTGGCACAGGAAATGCCCTGCATAAAAAAACAAGCAACAGCATTACTCCATGTCACAGGGTAGTAAACGCAAAAGGCTTCTGTTCAGGAAGCTTTGCGTTTGGTGGTTCTCTTGTACAGCAGGAAAAACTTGAAGTCGAGGGCGTTCAGTTTGTGCATGGACATGTAGACATGAGCCGTTTTTGCATTACGGAAGAAGATTTCGAAGTAATGCGGATTGAGGAAGAACTGTTTATTTGACGAAAAGAGTGAATAGATTTTTATTCCTGTATACACGATTGCAAAAATATGCTATAGTAAGGCTTTAGTATGGATATTTATACTAAAACTTTAAAAATTAGCCTATCTAAAATTCCACGTACAAAATCCATAGACATTTTATTTTTCCCATTTAAAACGAGAGGTAACGAAAATGCCGTTGAATCCAGACATTCATAAGGTAATGGTTATTGGTTCCGGTCCTATCATCATAGGACAGGCTGCAGAATTTGACTATGCAGGCTCACAGGCCTGCAAGGCTTTGAAAGAGCAGGGGCTTGAAGTTGTTCTTGTCAACTCTAACCCTGCTACATTGATGACTGACCATTCCATGGCGGATTCCATCTACATTGAACCGCTCATTCCTGAAACAATCCAACGAATCATAGAAAAAGAAAAACCTGACAGCATACTTTCATCCCTTGGCGGACAGACTGGTCTTACTTTGTGCATGGAGCTTGCAAAAAGCGGATTCTTAAAGAGCCATAATGTGCGTCTGCTTGGTGCAAAGCCAGAGACTATAGACAAGGCAGAAGACCGCCAGCTGTTTAAGGACACCATGGAATCCATCGGTGAACCTTGCATTCCGTCAAAAGTTGTTACGACGCTGGAAGATGCCCTTGACTTTGCAGACAATAAGATCGGATACCCCGTAATCGTGCGCCCTGCATTTACGCTTGGCGGTACTGGCGGCGGCATTGCAAACGACCGTGCTGAACTTGAAGAAATTGCCCAGAACGGACTGCACCGTTCTCCTATCCATCAGATTCTGGTAGAAAGATGCATTTCCGGCTGGAAGGAAATTGAGTTTGAGGTTGTGCGCGACCACACTGGAAATGTCCTTACAGTCTGTTCAATGGAAAACTTTGATCCTGTAGGCGTGCATACGGGAGACTCCATCGTTATTGCTCCTGCCGTTACCCTGAGTGACAAGGAGTATCAGATGCTCCGTTCCGCTGCATTGAACATCATCAGCTCCCTTGACATGGAAGGCGGATGCAACTGTCAGTTTGCATTGAATCCTAACAGCTTTGAATATGCAGTAATCGAAGTGAATCCCCGTGTAAGCCGTTCTTCGGCCCTTGCTTCAAAGGCTACGGGATATCCGATTGCAAAGGTTGCAACGCTCATTGCAATTGGCTACACGCTCGATGAAATTCCGAATGCAGTAACGAACAAGACGGCTGCCTGTTTTGAGCCTGTCTTGGACTATGTTGTCGTTAAGATGCCTAAGTTCCCATTTGACAAGTTTGTCTATGCAAAGCGTACTTTGGGCACGCAGATGAAGGCTACTGGCGAAGTCATGGCTATTGGTCACAACTTTGAAATGGCTATAATGAAGGCTGCCCGCGGTGCGGAAGTGGGTGTCAGCAGCTTGAACCTTCCTGCTTTTGAAGAAGAAAGCGATGAACGCATCAAAGAACGTGTCCACGAATGTACAGACCAAAGACTTTTTGCCATATTCCAGGCATTAAAGCGCGGCCTGCTTACAAAGGAACAGATTCACGACATTACAAAAATTGATATATGGTTCCTTGCCCATCTGGAAAAACTTGTTGAAACTGAAAAGAAGCTTGCAGACATAAAGGCTGGTCGCGGAGAGCTTTCCGTAGGGCTGTACAAAACATGCAAGGAATACGGCTATCCTGACAAGGTAATCGAAGCTTTGAGCGGCGTAACGATTCCAGGTGGTACTGGCGTGCTTGCTCAGGCTGACAAAGCAGCTGAGTTGCGTGCTCAGGGAAAGCTTGCACACATTCCTGCAACATACAAGATGGTAGACACCTGTGCCGGAGAGTTTAACGCCGAAACGCCGTATTTCTACGGCGGCTACAATACCGAAAACGAAGCCGAGGAATTCCTTGAGGAGCGGCTTGCCAACGGCAAAAAATCATCGAAGGGTACTGTTATTGTTCTTGGTTCTGGTCCGATTCGCATTGGTCAGGGCATCGAATTTGACTATGCGAGCGTTCAGTGCGTGTGGGCGTTGAAGAAAATGGGCTATGATGTTGTCACCATCAACAATAATCCAGAAACTGTTTCTACAGACTTTGATACATCTGACCGCCTGTATTTTGAGCCGCTCACTCCCGAAGACGTGATGAGCGTTATCCACACGGAAAAGCCTATTGGCGTTGTTGTTGCGTTTGGTGGTCAGACTGCCATCAAACTCACGAAATTTCTTGACAGCCAGGGCATTCGGATTTTAGGAACCAGTGCGGATTCCATTGATGTCGCCGAAGACCGAGAGCGGTTTGAAGAGCTTTGTGACCGGCTGGGCATAAAAAAACCGAAGGGTGAGACAATCTTTACCTGCGAAGAAGCCCTTGCATCGGCAAACAAGATTGGGTATCCCGTGCTTTTGCGCCCGTCATACGTTCTTGGCGGCCAGAACATGATTATTGCCTTTAATGATGAAGACGTAAAGGAATACATGAAGATTATCCTTGCACAGGAAATCGAGAATCCAGTGCTGATAGACAAATACATGCAGGGCATTGAGCTTGAAGTTGATGCCATCTGTGACGGACAGGACATCCTTATTCCCGGCATCATGGAGCACATTGAGCGCACGGGCATTCATTCTGGAGACTCAATTGCCGTATATCCAAGCTGGAACTTGAACGACATTCTGCGCGAAAAGATAATCAGCCAGAGCCGAGAACTTGCCCTTGCATTGGGAACTCGCGGCTTGGTCAATATCCAGTACCTTATTTACAACAATGATTTGTATATAATAGAAGTAAACCCTCGTTCAAGTCGTACCGTTCCGTACATAAGCAAAGTGACTGGCGTTCCCATGGTAGAACTTGCTACTCGTGCAATGCTGGGCGAACATGTGCGCGATTTTGGCTATGGCGTAGACTTGTACCGCAATCCACCGTATTTTGCTGTAAAAGTGCCGGTGTTCAGCTTTGAAAAGCTGATGGACGTTGACACTCACCTTGGTCCAGAGATGAAGTCAACGGGCGAAGTCCTTGGACTTGCCTCTACAATGGAAGAAGCCATATTCAAGGGGCTGATTGCAGCTGGCTACAACATGAAGCGTTCTGGAGGTGTTCTGTTTAGTGTGCGTAAAACCGACCGTTTTGAACTGCCGTCCCTTGCTCGGAAATTCTATGACATGGGCTTCAAGCTGTATGCAACGGAAGGCAATGCCGAAACAATACGCGACTTTGGCATGGAAGTAACGGTTGTCAACAAGATACACGAAAATCCCGAAGACAACCTTTTGACGCTGCTTGATTCCGGCAAGATTGACTATGTGATTTCGACAAGTGCAAAGGGACGCAATCCTCGGGCAGACTCCGTAAAGATGCGTCGCCATGCCGTTGAGCGCGACATTCCGTGTCTGACAGCCATAGACACTGCAAATGCAATTGCAAACTGCCTTAAGAGCAAGTATTCTGCGGAAAATGTAGAATTGGTTGACATTAACAGACTGCGCGAAGGAAAGCAGAAAATTGCATTCAGCAAGATGAATTCCTTGGGCAACGACTTTATTGTAATAAATGCAATGTCACAGATTGTGAACAATCCTGCGGGGCTTGCCGTGCGTCTGTGCGACAGGCGTGGCGGAGGAATCGGAGCAGATTCCCTTGTGCTCATAGAAAAAAGTGATGTTGCCGATGCAAAGATGCGTTTCTTTAACCTTGACGGTTCTGAGGGCATGATGGCGGGAAATGCCATCCGCTGTGTGGGAAAGTATCTGTATGACAATAATATTAATGAAATTCAGGAAAAACACGGAAAAAAGACCGATAATACAGAAACGATTACTATTGAAACTGGTAGCGGTGTAAAGACTCTTGTTCTGTACAAGCAGGATGGAAAAGTTACCTCGGTGACTGTCGACATGGGCAAGCCTGTCTTTGATTCCGATGGAATTCCTGTCTTGATGAGTCCCGTTGATGTTCCTGTTTCCGAAATGAATCGGGACTGCGTGGTAAAATTGCCTTCGCGTGCAATAGTAAATGTTCCGATAACTGTAGAAGGAACTGACTATTCCGTTACGTGCGTAGGCGTTGGAAATCCCCACTGTGTCATTTTCAGCAAGTTCGTTGACAAGGAGCCTCTGGATGTCATTGGTGCAAGGCTCGAAATGCATGCAAACTTTCCTGCCCGTACAAATGTTGAATTTGTGCGCGTTGTTGGTCCAAACGAGCTTAAGATGAGGACTTGGGAGCGTGGCAACGGTGAAACGCTTGCCTGCGGAACTGGTGCATGTGCGGCGGTTATTGCAGCTTCGCTTAACGGTTTCTGTCATGTCGGCGACGATGTTACTGTCATTGTGCGCGGAGGTTCTCTGTCTGTGAAATATACCGGCGATACTGTTTATCTGACGGGAAACACGACTCTCTGCTATGAGGGAATGGTAGAAATATAGTTTTCAATTTGAGGAGAATTATGAAAAAAAGCATTTGTGGTCTTTTGATTTCGCTTGCGTTTGCGGCAGGTCTGCCTGCCCTTGAAGTAAACAGGCCTGAACTGGAAGTCTCAGGAAGTATTGATTCCGTTCAGTTTGAAAATTACGGAGGCCCCCATGCCGTCATAGACAGTGCTGCTGCCATTGTGAACATTGGTACGGAACTGGGACGTGAGGCTGCTGCTGACATTGAGAATTTTGCCGTAATCAGACCGGGTGCAAAGTATTCTCTCATTCATGCTGTTGATTCGTCTACTGCTGAAAAGCTTGACGCAGACATTCTTGTGTTGAACAGGAATGCCGGAGTAGATCATATTAAAAACCTGCGGCGCATCATTACTGGATATCTTCAGGCTGCATACGGCTACGAAACGGACGATGCCGAAGTCATTGCCACGTTCATTACGGTGTACAATGCCGTGTACAGAAAGGATATCGGCATGTTTGAAGAGCGTTACAAGCAGGTAGTGCTTGATAATGTGACTGCAGACAAGGTTGGTTTGAGTACCAATTGGGCTGACTGGGCAGGAAACAGTCAGATAGTCATTCCTCTGAATGATGTCCAGGGTGGCATTTCTGCGGTAGATACGACTGTCATCAGTGATGAAAATGTTGTAAATGTCCTTCGGCAGGAAGATGACAAGGCGGTAGACTTGCGCGAAGACATGCTCGAAATTAAGGAAAAGGAAACTGCCTCAGCAACGGAAAAGGCTCAGGAAGCTCAGAAAGCCGCTGCCCAGGAACGCAAGGAAGGAAATCAGGAAAAAGCCGAGGAGTTTGCAAAGGAATCGGCCGTGCAGCAGGAGATTGCCGACCGCAAGAACGAAGAGGTCAAGACAGAGCAGAAGGCTTTGGAAGAAGATAAAAAGGAACTCGGCATTGCCGTGCCAGAAGTGGAAGATACGTCAAACTATCTTACGGGATTGTTTGTTGTAAATGAAGCAAGCAATCTGTATACGCTCATCACTGTGAACGGGCTTACGGGCGAAGTTGTACGGAAGTCTTCTGTCAATCAGATTCGGGGCAAGACTGTATACGTTGTTTCCGACATCACGATTACGCAGGAAGGCGATGTCTATGAGTTTTACGATGACATGTACCTTGCCATGTGCGGTGTAAACGATGGTCATTCCGTTCCTCGCTTGTGCTTGATTGATTCTGATGCACTGGAACTAAAAAAACAAAGTACGGAAATTCTATCCGATTCTTCCCAGTTGATTGAATGCAACGGTGACTATTATGTTGTCGTAAATACTGATGGTAAGAATTATGTTGCATGCTATGCAAAGGATTTGACGCTCAAGAACATAAGTTCTCTGGAAGTAAGTCCTTCTACGCCTTTGAACATTATGACATCGGGCATCCTTGTGACAGACACGATGGGAAATCCTCGCATGTTGGATTCTTCATTGAACGAAATTTGGTAAATAAAAAAAGGACTGCATTCCTGATTCTGGATGCAGTCCTTTTTTATGTGCAACACTCATTTCATGTTTCGCATTTCGTGATGAATAAAAAAGAGTACTATAAAGAACGCAAGCAGGTCGGATGCCGGACCTGCGTACATGGTGCCGTTTAGTCCAAAGAACAGCGGCAGGATGAGTATGAGTGGAATAAAGAAAAATACCTGTCGTGTCATGGAAAGCAACGCTCCCTTTACAGGTTTTCCTATTGCTGCAAAAAAGTTTGAGGATATCAGGTGAATGCCTCCGAGAGGGAACAGCAGCAGAAATGTCCGCATGAACTGTATTGAAAATTCCATGTATAAATCATCTTCCTTGCCGAACAAAGACAGGACTGCTCCTGGAAATGTCTGGAAAACAAAAACGCCAATCAACGTTATGACAAGTTCGCAGCAAATGACCAGAAAGTATGTTGCCTTTACCCGAGAGTACTGCTTTGCTCCATAGTTGAATCCTATGATTGGCTGCATTCCCTGATTCAGTCCAATCAGGATGGAAAAGACAATGCCATTAATCTTCATGACGATGCCGCTGGATGCCAATGGAATGGACGAACCGTAGATGCTGAGTGCTCCGTAATGCACGAGCGAGCGGTTCATGATTACCTGTACAAGTGTGATTGCAACCTGCGTAAGTCCGTTGCTCATGCCCATTTTTGCCGTTCTGACTATCTGGTTCCATGACAGCTTGAAATATGCTTTCCGCACCGTGATGCGCTTGAACCTGCGCATGTATAACAGAGTCATTATGCCCGAAGCAACCTGACCTATGATTGTTGCCCATGCAGCGCCTGCAACACCCCAGTGAAAGATAAAGATGAATATGGGATCAAGAATCGTATTTACGATTGCGCCAAGAAGCATTGTCATCATGGAATAGAACGGACTTCCGTCTGCACGGGCAAGGTTGCTCATGCCGTTCATTATGACAAGAAACGGCATTCCGAGCGATGTAATGCGCGTGTAGGTGACTGCATACGAAAAGATGTCGGATGTCGCACCAAAGGCGGTGAGCATTGGTTCCAGGAATGCCTCGACAATAATGGCATAGGCTGTACCGAATGCAACCATCATGCAAAAGCCGTTTCCCAGGACTTTCGAAGCCTCTTCTTCTTCTTTTCTGCCAAGGTAAAGCGAAAATCTGCTGGCGGAACCGATGCCAATTGTTAGCGTAATTGCCATGCAGATGGTGGTAATGGGAAAGGCTACGTTTGTAGCGGCATTTCCAAGATATCCAACTCCCTGTCCAATGAAAATCTGATCTACAACATTGTAAAGTGAACTTACAAGCATTGCTATGATGCTGGGAATGGCAAACTGACTAAGAAGCCGCGGTATTTTTTCATAGCCCAAAGGGTTTTCTTTTTTTTCACTACTCATAGAAGCAGAGTGTATCATTTTTACATGGAAACTGGAAGTGCATTGGAGCTATTTGGACTCCCTAAGGCTTTTGAACAGGACTCTTACTTTGGAAATGTTATTTCCATTGCAGCTCCCCTGATTTTCTTTTCAGGAGCAGAACTGTCATCGTCATGGATGTTGCGTGCGGTTATGGTGCCATGCAATGCTGTCATTATCGTTTTTGCAATGGAAAGCCCCAGTCCTGAGCCGCCAGCCTTTCTGTTGTGGGAGCTGTCTCCCCGGTAGAAGCGATCAAAGATGTGGGGCAAGGATTCATCTGTAAAGCCAGGCCCGTTGTCCGAGATTACAATGCTGACAGTGTTGTTTTTGCTGTTTTCATGCATGGTAATTTCTATGACGGCTGCACGTCCTATGCCTTTTGTAAATTTAATGCTGTTGGAAATGACTACCGTACATACCTGATGCAACAGTTCCCTGTCCGTATGCACGGTACATGCTCCTGCATCCTGTATGGAAACACTGGCATCTGGCGAATAGGAAAGTGTTTCGTCTTTTAAAAGCTGCAGCAGATCTTGCAGCAGCAGTGTTTCCATGACGGGCTTCTGCCTGCCGCATTCAAGACGCGAAAGCTGCAGCAGGTTCTGTATGATGGATTCCATGGAGTGCGCTTCTTTGATGATGATGCCGAGTGACTTTTCAAGCTGCAACGCATCGTTTTTGCCCCATCGGCGCAACAGGTTTGCCTGTCCCAAAATGACGGCAACGGGAGTTTTCAGTTCATGCGACACATCGCTGGTAAAGTTCTTTTCACGGTCAAAGTCTGTTTTGAGCCGTGCAAACAAATCGTTGAAGGTAAGTGCTAGTTCATCGTTTTCGTCGAGCTTTGCAATGCCGTGTTTTACCGGCAGGCGCTTGTCAAGGTTTTCACTGCCAATGTATTTTGCCGTCTGGGTCATTTTGACGACAGGCTTTATAGTGTTTCGTGCAATGATGAATGAGGCAAAGAATGAAATGATGAGTACGGGAATGACTGCTGCAACAGTTGTTTCGGGAAGCTTTCGAAGGAGCATTGAAGATGCATCGGTGTCCATGTTCAGTGCCGTTTCTACAATGTACTTGTTGCCTTCAACCGTCAGCGACGATGCATAATACAGAATGTTGAGGTCGCCGTCTATAAAGAAATTTTTTGCAATGTATCGAACGGATTTTTCCTTTGTGTCCTGCAGGAGCGGCAGAAACGGATCGTTTGAGTAGAGCGACTCCTTTGTGTCTGGGTTATAGACTACATAGCTGATGAAATAGGGGACATTGAACGATGTTCTGCCGTCCTGAATCTTTTTTATTATTCCTTTTGCGGCTTTCTGCAAATCTTCATGCTTTTGAATGCGCATGGAATGATGCAGCACGAGGGAAAACAGCACGGAAAGTGAAAGTACTGCTGCCGTGAGCATGAGCATGAACCTGAGCGAAAGCTTTACTGGCACAGAGTTGAAGGGCTTAATCATTTTGAAACGGTCACATTTGAAATGCTTGCATTTGAAATGCTTGCATTTATATCCGTACCAATCATCATGTAGCCTGATCCGCGCACTGTCTTGATGTATGTTTCCTGAGCCACTTGGTCAATTTTTGAACGCAGGTATCCGACATAGACATCTACATTGTTTTCATCAATGTAATGGTCTTTGCCCCATACTGCACTGATGATGGAATCCCTCGACAGCACCGTATCTATATGCTCCATAAAGTATTTGAGCATCATGAATTCTGTCTTTGACAGTGTGAGCAGAGCACCTGCAAAGGTTGCCGACATGCTTTGGGAATTCAGTTCCAGTTCCCTGTTTTTGATGCAGGTCGATGCAGACGAGCGCTGTGTACGGCGCAGTACTGCTCCCATCCGTGCAAGCAGTTCTTCTATTTCAAAGGGCTTTGCAAGATAGTCGTCTGCCCCAGCGTTCAGTCCGTTTACTTTGTCGAATGTTTCGCCGCGGGCAGTAAGCAGGATGACGGGTACATCGGAAGTCTTTCGTATGCGCCTGAGCACTTCAAGCCCGCTCAGTTCCGGAAGCATGATGTCCAAAAGAATGAGCTGTGGCTGAAAGCTTTCAAACTGCTCCAGTGCCTTGCGACCCGTGTCTGCAATTGCTGTGGAATAGCCTTCGTGCTGTAATTCTAGATTTACGAAGTCGGAAATGCCTTCATCATCTTCTACAATCAGTACTTTTTCCACTGTCCAGTCTCCTTGCTGTATGTCAGCGTTTCATTTGCTTCAATATGTTCTATGATAACGGAATCAATCACTTTTCCATTGTAGGATTGCACGTTGGCAATGCAGAAACTGACAGGAAAAACAATCCGGTCTTTTATGGTTATTTGGACTTTTGAGCCTTCCTTGTTAAAGGAAATGGCCGATACCTTGTACGGTCTGTCATTTTGAATGCAGACTGTGGCGGCAGTGATTGACTTTGGATTTAATACTTGGTTGAAAATCAACGTAATGAACAGCGTTTCGTCTTCATAGTCCCCGGTAATCAATTCCTGCATGCAGAAGTCTTCGGATTCTATGGGTTTTCGCTGCCCACGATAATTGAGGAATTCATTTGCAGAGCCTGTTTGTGCGGAACCAGGTGCAGAAGTGGGCGAAGACGGTTTTTTATTGTTTTTTTGACCAGACGACTTTCGGGGCTGTGCATGAATGTACATGCAAAAGCAAAGGAGGAAAATAACGGATGCCAGTTTTGAGACTGCATGTCTGTTCATGTATCTATAATACATCATAATTGAATAAAATTGATAGTAGAAAAACATAAGAGTTTTCTTATGTTTAATTTATTTATGTTTCATGAACGCACGCTCTTCGTGCAGTATAGTGATGTCATAGGTTGAATGAACCTAACTTGTTCGTATTGATAGGAGATAAACTATGATGAAGAATACCTTAAGAATGATTGTTGTTGGAGTTGCCGCTGTTTTTGTCTATGGTTCAACAGTATTTGCTGCTCCTGCTGCCGGAACTAAAGGCATGGAAGGTACTGAAAATGCACTCGCTGCAACTGCACCGGAAGAAGTGGCTGCCGACAATGCAATTGACAATGCTGCACCAAAAGGTTTTGCACCAGAAAACAAGCGGGATTGCGTTCCTAATTTCAGTGGAAAAGACCGAAAGGTGCCCCATGCAAAAGCACCAGATGTCCACAATTTCAAACGGGATGCAGGAAGGGCTGACAAGGGTGAGCGAGCACCGAAAGTTCATGCAAGGGATGTTCCTTCAAATATGGGACATGGTGCCCCTGCTCCAAGGACTGGTCGCAATGATGCCCGTCCAGATGTTCGTGATGGAAAACATACCGAAAGGATGAACCATGATGGTACAATTCATCGTTCTGCTCCTGAAAACAGATCTCATGGGGATGAGAAGCCAGATGCTAGACGTGGCATGAGGGGAAACGTCTCTCACGGTAGAACTGCTCGCGGTGACGTGCATTCTACCTCTCCAGATAAAAGATATCCGAAGACGGGACATGGTTCTGACCGTGCCAATGTTGTTTCGGACAATGCAACGGAAGCTGTAGCCGAATAGGACTGTTGAGCAACTGCCTGCCTGCCTGTATAATTGCCGTGAGGTATGAGTATGAAATGGATGATTGCGTCTGATATTCACGGTTCGGCAAAGTATTGCCGCATGATGCTTGACAGGTTTCGCTCTGAAAAGGCAGACAGGCTTTTGTTGCTCGGTGACTTGCTGTACCATGGTCCACGCAATGATTTGCCAGAGGATTATAATCCGAAACTTGTCATTGAATTGTTGAATTCAGTAAAGGAAAGCCTTGTGTGTGTACGGGGCAACTGCGATACGGAAGTTGACCAGATGGTGCTGAACTTTCCGATTATGGCGGACTATGCAGTTGTACAAATGGGTGAACAAATGGTGTATGCCACACATGGACATCATTTTAATGAAGACAATCCTCTGCCAGTGGCAGAAGGATGCATTTTGCTCTGCGGTCATACTCACGTACCTCGATACGTGAAGCATGAACGTTTTATATATATGAACCCCGGCTCTGTTTCCATTCCAAAGGAGCAGAGCCTCCATTCTTACATGGTGTACGAAGACGATTTTGCCTGGAAAGACGTAATCACTGGCAGACCCTACACCTTGTAATCTTCTAGTCGGTTGCAATTTTGTAGTTCCAGTTGTGTTTTGGGTAACGGCCTTTCATTTCCTTGCAGATGTCGTTCCATGTGCCGTTCCAGAATCCTGCGAGGTCTTCTGTAATTTGCAGGGGGCGACGTGCAGGGGAAAGCAATTTCAACAGAACTGGCACACCCATGACTTTGGGTGTTTTCATGCAGCCGAAAATCTGCTGTATGATTACTTCCAACACAGGCGTTATGACTCCCGAATCGGCATTTTTTTCATAAGACATCTTGAAGCTTTTGCCGTTTTCCACGTTCAGTCTTTCAGGAACATTGATGTCTACTGTTGCTCCATCAAGGAAATAATGGAGTGCCTGAAAGATGTCCTGTTCCGAAATGGTCTGCGATGTAATGAATGGCACAAGCCATTCCTCTACATGGGATGTTACGTAATCTGCCAATGGGAGCGGAATGCCTGAATGAGAATGCTGGATGTAAAATTCAGAGCGAAGTAAAAAGAGTTTCGTCTTGTCCGACAGGGGGAGCCATTCTATTCCGTTTGCCTTTACTGATGCACAGACGGCTTGTACAAAATCTGCTTGTGTTGCAGGTACATTTTTTTCTGCAAGAATGATTTTGCCATACATGGTATACTGCGTCTTTTTGAGCTTTAGGAAATTTGCAGCACATTCTGATTTCGTTTCGGTATGGGAATGAGCTTGCAAAAAGGATGCGGCCTGTTCTTCGGAAATGGCTTCCCACTGAAAAATGCGACCTGTCCTTTCACCTGCGTCTGCTTCTGGTGCAATAATCCACTGCGGATACGGTGGCTGTTCCGTTTTGGACAGCTGTGCCATTCTGCCCGAAGGAAACTGATACAAAGCTTCTGCTGCATTTTCCGTGTTCAATTTTTTTGCAATGCGGTCTGGGAATCCTGCCAGCAATGGCATCTCTGATGGATATGAGTGGCAGTTTTTCAGACGATCCTTCAGGTTGTTCAAAAATCGTTTTTGAATGGCAGGTGCTGCTGTCTTGTAGTTTGAATAGTGCAATACGCTCTGGAGGGCTGTTCCGGAGCCGTTGTCTGCCAATGCCGTACATGCCAAGCGAGGATGCAGTGGCAGGTTCAAGACATCGCTTCCTTTTTGCGTGATTTTTTTATCTTTAAGGCAGCCGAGCTGTTCAAGCAGAGCAACGCTGCCGTTCCATGCATTGACTGGCGGTGCATCGAGCCAGTCGAGGGCGAGCCTGTCCGTAATGCCCCACTGGGCGCATTCCAGCACCAGAGCCGTCAAGTCGGTGCGGAGAATTTCAGGAGGTGTCCGATCGGGCAGCACGTCATGTTCCTTCCAGAGTCTGATGCAGTGTCCTGGCTGAGTGCGTCCAGCCCGCCCCATCCTTTGCTGCGCAGAAAAACGGCTCTCTGTTTCTGTTACGAGCGTTTCCATTCCGCAGTCAATGTTCATTCTGTTTATGCGGCTCAACCCTGAGTCTATGACGACCGTTACGTCAGGAACGGTAAGGGATGTTTCTGCAATTGCCGAAGAAAGGATGATTCTACGCTTTCCGTTTTGTTCTGCGGGGGCAAGTACTTTCCGTTGCTCCTGCATGCTGATGGAACTGTGCAGGATTTGTATGTATGCATCAGGAATTGACTGCCGCAGCTCCTGTTCTGTCCGGCGTATGTCTTGGATGCCAGGCAGGAATACAAGAATGCTTCCCCGTCGAGGGGCTTGCGATTCGGACGAATGCAATTCCTTTAGGACTGCTTCTGCTGCCGTTGCGTGCCCTTGATATTCAATGCTGACCGGGTACATCTTGCCTGGCACGGAGTATATTGGAGCAGGAGATTCTTTTGTTCCCAGATATGCGGCAATTCCTTGAGCATCGATGGTTGCCGACATGACAATGACAAACAAATCGCTGCGCAGTGACATTGCCTCCTTTAGGAATGCAAGGGCAAGGTCTGCATGGATGCTCCGCTCATGAAACTCGTCTATGACCACCACATCAATTCCTTCAAGTGCAGGATCTTTTTGAATCATTCTCGTAAGGATAGATTCTGTCATGACTGTAAAGCGTGTGTCTTTTGAAATGTTTTTTTCAAGATGCATGACATAACCCGCCGTGTTTCCTGTTTCCTGTCCAAGCAGTTCAGAAACCCGTGCTGCAACGGCAAGCACTGCTATGCGGCGTGGTTCCAGCATGACGATGTTGTGCTGAAAGTGTTGCAGCAAAGCTATTGGCACTGCGGTAGACTTTCCGGCTCCTGTTTCCGCCGTCAGCACAAGAAAATGGCTGTTTGACTGTTTGAGGGCATTGCAGATGGCATCAAGGTGAGGCGTTATGGGAAGTGATTGCAACATGCACGACATTGTAGTGGAAAATACTTTCACTGTACAGGGCGTGCAGTGTCAGAACTGCAATTCATGCAGCCTGCTAGAACTTGCAACACAGGCATCTTACTTTTTGCTTCGACTTTGCTCAGCAACCATGCTCAGCAACCGTCTTGTTCATTGAGCGTGTTCGGTGAGCGAAGTCGCGAAAGGAAATGTAGGAAAATGCGCAATTTATTTTGGTAAGAATAAAGGAATTATTCATTCTGATGTTGTAAGACTTCGTGTTGATAATTCTATTTGTAATTCAATTTATTTAATGAATCAACTGCATATCAGTCCAAAAGTTGAAACTCAAATTTCTAATGTAAGTTCTGGTGCAATAATGGCAGGAATTAATGTTTCAAAACTTAAAAATATTATTGTATATAATCCTCCAATTGAACTCCAAAACACTTTCGCCGCTTTCGTTCAGCAAATCGACAAATCAAAATGTGCCGTGCAGAAGTCGCTCGAAAAAGCTGAAGTTTTGTACAAAAGCCTCATGCAAACTTACTTTTGTTGAAAGGGCGATACCTAAAAGAAGGAAAACGAACTCATAAGCATCGAAAGTATACTCTTTACAGAAGATTACATCAAAGACATAAAAGCAATTCTTCATTCCGCAAAATGGTAATTCGGTGATGGTTCAGGCGTATTATCTTGTAGGCTATAGAATTGCTGAGCCGTCTGCAAAAGGAGAAGCAAAATCTGTAGGTTTTACGACACGAAACCTTAAGGTTTTACGACACGAAACCTTAGGGTTTTACGACACGAAACCTTAGGGTTTTACGACACAAAACCTTAAGGTTTTACGATGCGAAAGGCTTATGGCAAGGTTTAAAATGAAAGCCTGAAGAAGTTCTTGAAGTACGTACAGGATGACAGTGCGAAATCAGATTTTACGCAGAGGATTAATGCAGCGATATTTTGCATAGTAAAATCGAATTCGTGAGACAGCTTTAATCTTTCAGATTTAATCTTTCAGTTCTCCACTTTGTTCTGCAGGAGTTTTATAATATTGCAACAAAAAAACTCGGGTTGATTTTTTGCGGTCTTTTCCTTATACTGGATATCTGTATGGACGCATTGAAAAAGGAAATAAAAGAAGTTGTCATATCTTCCCTTGAACTGGAAGACATTACACCCGAAGACATAAAAGATGACGAGCCTTTGTTTGGAGAAGGGCTTGGTTTGGATTCTATTGATGCACTTGAATTGGGCGTTGCCTTGAAAAAGAAATTTGGCATAAAGTTTTCAAGCGAAAGCAGTGACAACAAGCAGCATTTTGCCAGCATTAATGCACTTGCAGACTATATTGCTTCCTCACGCTGAACGGTTGTGGAGCTGTGTAATGACAAAAGAAGAGATTTTTAACACATTAAAAGATATTCTTGTGAAGGATTTTGAGGTTGAATCTGAAAAGATTACTCCTGCTGCGCTTCTTGTTGATGAACTTGACCTTGATTCCATTGATTTTGTTGATTTGGTCGTAAAGATGAAGGAATTCATTCCTGAACGCATTGATCCAGATGTGTTCAAGTCCGTAAAAACAGTGCAGGACGCTGTTGACAAGCTTGAACCGTACATTAACCGAAATCGGTGACAGAAACAGATAGTGACTACAATTCTGCACGTTTTTTCCATTGTACTGGCCGTATTGTACCCAGTTGTGGTGTTTGTTCTGCTGGCAGTCCTTCATCTTCCTGCCCGGATTTTGTCCCTGTGTGTCATGGTGGCAGGATGCGCCCTTTTTTTGAGTGCTGCCGGCATGAAAAATGGAACGCGGGTGCGCCCCCTTGTGTCGTCACTGCTGTTTTTGCTGGCAGGGACGGCCTGCTTTGTTACGAACAAGGACATTTTCTTAAAACTGTATTCATCTGCCGTGAGTGCAACGTTTCTGTTTGTCTTTGGCAGTACCCTGTTTTTTCCCCCGTCCATCATTTTTCTTTTTGCAACGATGGCTGACAAGTCCATAATTGATTCTCCCCGTCAAAAGGCAGTAGAATCGTACTGCAGGAAAGTATGCATTGTCTGGTGCATCTTTTTTATTGCAAACGGCTGCATTGCTGCTTTTACGGCCTTGTCGTGCAGTTATGCAGTGTGGTCTGCATATACAGGCTTCATATCGTATGTGCTCATGGGAGTGCTTTTTAGTGTAGAATTCATCATAAGGAGATGTGTAAATAAGAAAATGGAAAACGTATGTACTATTTCGACATTTAAGGCTGATTCTCGCCCCGATGAATACATTTTGTGCTATGAGCATGTCTGGTCTGACAAGAAATACAAGACGTGGCTTGACTTTTTGAAGGATACGGCAAAAGTCCGTGGCATCATACAAAGCTCGTATGCCCGTGAATATATCTTGCATTGCGAAGATTACTGGTATTTTCTGGTAACGTTCATTGCCCTTTTGCAGTGCAGGAAAACGGTTCTGCTGACACAGAACATTTCAGAATCGTTCCTGCATGAAATAAAGGGCGATGGCATCATGTTTTTTACGGATCAGGATGCCCCCGATTCCATTCACATTCCGTCGGCCATTGCACGGTGCAAAGAACCCGATGTAAAAGCTGTTCGCTCTGCACCTGCAATCAATGCAGATGAAACGAAAATCGTGATGTATACGTCTGGCAGCACGGGAAAGCCGAAAGGCGTACAGCAGCGCATGACTGAATTTGAAAAGGACAATGCTTTTATCATGGAAAAGTGGGGCAATGAGTTCAGAAAGCGGTTCCTTGTTACGACAGTGAGCCAGCATCACATTTATGGCTTTTTGTTCGGCATTTCGCTGCCGTTTGCCATGGGAGTGCCATTCCGCCGCACGCGCATTGAGTTTCCCGAAGAGTTTGAAACTCTTCGAGATGGGCACTACATGATTATTGCGACTCCTGCATTCTTGAAGCGTACCGTAGATGTGGAAGAAAAGCTTCCTCTGGAGGACTGCTTTATCTTTACAAGCGGCGGTGTACTGACTCCAGAAGTGGCGGAGCGTACCGACCGGGTCTTTGGTTTTTGGCCGCTGGAAGTGTATGGTTCGACGGAAACAAGCGGCATTGCCTACCGGCAGTCGAAAAATGGACTTGCATGGACTCCTTTTGACAATGCCAAAGTGTGGAAAGGTGACGACGGATGCCTTGTAATCATTTCTCCGTACATAAAGGATCCTGCAGGATTTGCCACTGCCGATTTGGTGGACATGAATGACGACGGCACATTCTTTTTGCGTGGCAGGATAGATTCCATCGTAAAGATTGAGGAAAAACGCATTTCCATGACGGAAGTGGAAAGCCGCATCATGCAGACCGGGCTTGTTGCAGATGTCAAGGTTATTGCCATGGAAGACCGCCGCCAGTATCTTGCAGCCGCACTGGAGCTGAATGCAGAGGGCAAAAAGAAATTTGAAGGCGAAAAAAAGCTTGTCTTGAATACGTATTTCCATGACTACCTGATGCAGTATTTTGAAAATGTCGTCATTCCCAAAAAATGGCGCTTTGTAGACAAACTTCCCACGGATGTTCAGGGCAAAAAGCATAAGGAAGACATCAAGGCCTTGTTTGAGGAGAAAGACTGATGTTGGAAACATGCAACGTGCCCCCTGAAACGGTAGTTTTTCGAGATGAGGACTCTGTTTCTGTGCACATTTTTGTTCCGCGGGACTGTGCTTTTTTTGACGGTCATTTTCCTGAGTTCAAGCTGATGCCTGCTGTGGGGCAGTTTGGCATTGTCGTTGCACTTGCAGGCAAGTACTTTGGGCTGCCGAAGTCAGTGTCCCGCATAAAGCGCATGAAGTTTTCTCTGCCCGTTTTTCCTGATACGATGCTCAGGATTGACATGGAGTGTGACAGGAACAAAATGGAAGTGTCTTTTTTGATTGCTGATGCACATGATGGTGAAAAAGTGTATTCATCGGGGAAATTTGCATGAATGCGGCTTTCATTGTTCCTGTGTACAATCATGGATCAACATTGGAAGCTGTCGTGCAAAGTCTTTTGTCGTACAGTCTTCCTGTCATTGTTGTTGATGACGGTAATGATGCTGAACAGCAGGCTTTGATAGATCTTGTTGTACGAAACCATGCCAAAGACGTTGTACTTGTGCGGCGCAAAAAAAATGGTGGCAAAGGACGTGCCATGAATGACGGCGTGCGCAAGGCAAGTGAACTGGGCTTTTCTCACGTGTTTCAGGTTGATGCCGATGGTCAGCATGATGTTTCGGCATGCGGACTGTTTCTGAAGGAAGCCGAAAAGGCTCCGCAAGCCGTTATCTGCGGTTACCCGGAATATGACAGTTCTGTTCCCGCCAGCAGGCGCAATGGCAGGAAATTTTCGAATGCGTGGGCGCGGTTTGTTACCATGAATGCAAGCATTAAAGATGTATTGTGCGGGTTCCGCGTGTATCCGGTTGCTCCGTACATGGCATTGCTGCGTCATCATGCCGTCATAAACAGTCACATGGGCTATGATACTGACATTTTGGTTCATTTGAGCTGGAAAGGCCTTGAAATTCGTAACTGCGGCGTGCATGTAACTTATCCGAAAGACGGCATTTCAAATTTTCGGATGGTACGCGACAACATGCACATATCAGCAACGTACGCTCGGCTGTGTGTAGGCATGATTGTACGATTGCCATTGCTGATTGCCCAAAGGCGTGCACGAAGGAAAAGCCTTTGTCATGGGGAACAAGTGTGATGGCTGCTGAAAGTGAACACTGGTCAAGACAGAAGGAAGTTGTCAAAACAAACCGTCCCATTGCATTTTTGGCCTTTCTGGTCAAATACGTGCCGTTTCCTTTTCTTTCGTTCTGTACTTTTTTTGTAAGTTTTTTTTACTATGTTTGTGCTCGGAAAGCCCGCATGTATTGCCGACTGTATCAGAAACAGCTGGGTACGTATGTGGGGAAAAAGCATACTCGCGTGCATACGTTTGCCCAAATCTATTCGTTTTCGCTGAGTATTGTCGAAAAAGTGTCTGCCTGGAGTGAAAAAATACATCTTGAAAGCATCGAATTTCAAGATGATGATGTGGTAGACCTTAAAAAGGTTCTCGGACATGGAAAAGGAGCTTATATCCTTGCATCGCATTTAGGAAACTCGGAGTTGCTGCGCTGTCTTGCTACACTACACGAAACGGGAGTTGACAGAAGCATTCCCGTTACTGCCATCATGGACATGGATGCATCAGAATTTAACAAAACGGTAAAGAAAATAAACCCTGATTCTGCGGTGCACCTTGTCAATTCAGCTGACATAGGAATTGAAACGATTGAAGAACTGCAGGATTCCGTGCATAATGGAGGACTTGTGGTGATTGGGGCTGACAGAACGTCTCCTAAAGCCCCCGACAGGACACTTTCCTGTGATTTTTTGGGAAAACAAGCTCAATATCCCTATGGAGCGTTTTTGCTGGCCTTTTTGCTGGAAGCACCTGTTTATTTTGTTTTTGCCCTGCGGAAAAAGACCGTAATGTTCCGCCCGAAATATGCCATGTATGTGCAAAAGGCAAAAACACCGCTGGTTGCAACTCGCAGGGAGCGGATGGAGAGAATGAAGGATTTATGCGGGGAATTTGTAAAAATCATGCAAAAGCTCTGTATTTTGTATCCTTATCAATGGTATAATTTTTATAATTACTGGCAGTGAGGTGTGCATTATGAGGAAATCGTTGGATAAAGCTACTGTAACACAGCAGATTGTGTTTCCAGTAGAATTTTACGATGTAGACTCAATGCGCATTGTCTGGCATGGTAATTACGTTCAGTATATGGAAAAAGCCCGTTGCGCCCTTTTGGACAAGATTGGCTTTAATTACATAGACATGGAGCATGCGGGAGTCGAATTTCCCGTGGTTGACGTGCATGTAAAATACATCCGTTCGCTCCATTTTGGAGAAACGGTCCGGGCTGTGGCCGGTTTGACGGAATACGAAAACTGCATTAAGATTGCATACGAATTCTATAATAATGATACCGGAGAGCTTACAACAATGGCTGAAAGCACCCAAATGGCAGTACACATGCAGACAGGAGAAACTCTGTTCGTCTGTCCTGATGTGTTTATTGACAGGGTTCATGCTTTGCAGCAAAACCAGTAATGGAGGCAAAATCATGAAGCTTTTTTTGATTCATACTTCTATTTATGCTGTAGTTCTTTTCTGTTGCTTTTCTTTGCATGCCCAAGGCAGGAACGTCCAGTTTGATTCTGTATGCCAAGGCTTGACTGCTCATTCCGTTACAAGCGGCAATTTTACACAGGTAAAGCGTTCTGCCTCGATGGACAGGGAATTAAAATCATCTGGGAACTATATATTTTCCCACGAGGGAATTGTCTGGAATACGCATCGTCCGTTTTCGTCTGTTCTTGCCATTACTCGTTCTTCCATCATACAGACGCTGCCAGATGGTTCTTCGTCTGTCATAGACGGCTCCGACAACCAAGTGTTTGCCAATATTGCAGGTTCGCTGTCTTCTCTGTTTTCTGGCAACAGGGATTCCCTTGAAACCAATTTTCACGTTAAGTTTTTGAGTACGGCATCGTCATGGAAGATGATTCTTAGCCCCAAAGATGCAACGGTAGCCAATGCCCTGCATTCTATTGTCTTGACAGGACAGAGCATTTCTGACACGGTGTCTCTTGATTCAATGCTTGTCGAAGAAGTGAGCGGCAATTCTGTGTATTATGCTTTCAAAAATCAAGTGTACAAAGAGGAACTGTCTGATGCCGAAAAAGCGTTCTTTAGCGCAAAATAAGTTTTCGCTCTATTTATATCTTTTCATTCATCTTGCGCTAATCCTTGCCTGTGTGGTGATGGCTGTTTTTTCGGGTGGTTTGAACATACAGGCGGATTTGTTTTCGATGATGCCCGATGCATCATTTGGTTCTGCAACCCCTGTTGCTGGATTTGCCAGCACTACTCACGTGTCCTCCGATGTTCAGGCTAAGCGCAAGGCTGACGCTCTGCTTGCTCAGCAAACGTCCAACAATGTCATTGTTCTTGTTTCAAGCGCTGATTTTGCGCTGGCAAAAAAAACTGCCGTGCTTGCATACGAACAGTTGAAAGACAGCCCGCATTTTACGGCTCTTTCCTTGTATGCAGATGCTGAATCAATGAATGACATAATGGAGCTGTTGCATGAGTACCGTTTTCAGTTGCTTGATGATGCTGCTGTGGAAATGATTGCTCGTGATGGAGGTGCTCAGAGGTTTGCCGGAAATGCGCTTGCAAAAGCCTATGGTGTCTTTACGCTGTCTGACATTGAGCGGCTTGAAGAAGATCCCTTCCTTTTTGATGATTACAATTTGCAGAATTATCTTTCAATGATAAAACAAACGGGAACTTCGCTGTCTCCGAAAGACGGTGTGCTGGCGGCTTTTCATGATGATGCATGGTATGTCATGTTGAGCGGAAGGCTGAGCAAAAGCGGTGCTGCTCTGGCAAGCAGAAGAAACGGCATTGCAGAAATTTATGCTGTATGCAATGCCTTGGAAAAGAATGGCGTGCGGTTTGTCTATTCGGGCACACCGTTCCACAGCTACAAGAGTTCCACGGAGGCGGCCAGGGAAATTGCCGTTATTTCTATATTGTCATTTGTACTTGTTGTTTCCCTTCTGGTTGCAGTGTTTCGATCTCCGCTTCCGATTTTTGCTTCTGGTGCTTCAATCCTCGTGTCATGTGCAACAGGATTTGCTGCAACATATATAGTGTTCGGTTCAATACATGTTCTGGCACTGGTGTTTGCCACATCTCTTGTCGGGTGTTGCATTGACTACAGCCTGCACTTTTTCATCAATTGGAAAGCTCGCCGCAAACAGTCGTACAGGGGGCTTTCCCTGTCCTTTTTGTCTACCGAAATAAGTTTTGTATGTCTCTATCTTGCTCCGTTCAATTTACTAAAGCAGATAGCGGTGTTTTGTTTTTTTGGCATTTTGAGCGCCTTTTTGATAACGGTATTCATCTACCCACTGTTTCCAATGCCCAAAAAGGATAAAAACAGTGTCCTTAAGGTAAAGAACCGTTTCTTTGAACGAAAGAGAAACTTTAAAACCAGCATGGTGTATACCCTTTTGATTCTGGTGGGTGCTTTGGCCGTACTGTATGTAAACAGAGGCAACCTGAAAGTAAGGAACAACATTTCAAGACTGTATACGCTCGAAGGCCGTCTGAAGGATGATGCATTGATTACAAATGCTGTTTTAAAGTATGCTCCGACTGCATGGTTTATTGTAAGCGGAAATTCGACAGAAGATGTCCTTGAACTTGAAGAAGACGTGTGCAAGGAACTGCGGGAAATTCATAAAAATACTGACTATGGTTTCGTTGCAACATCCATGTTCATTCCGTCCATAAAAAAACAGAAGAAGTCTTTGGATGCCGTTCGCTCTTTATTGCCGTATGCAGAATCGCAGTATGAATCGTTGGGTTATGATAGGTCTTTTGGGGATGATTTTAGGAATATGTATGCTGCAAGTGAGTCTTCGTTTCTTACGCCAGAAGATGAACTCCCTTCTTATATGCAGTCACTCATCTCTTCATTGTGGTTGGGGCAGGTTGGCGAACGATACTATTCAATCATTTTGCCGTCAATTGCCATTAATCCGCAGGCATATCGGCATATTGCCGATTCTTATGTCAATGTAATGTATGCCGATAAGGTGTCTGACATTGGCAAATCCCTTGATTATCTTACAAAAATCGTGTTTGTCTTGTTTGCCGTGGCATATTTCATCATCATTGTCGTGCTGTCGTTTTTCTATTCGTGGCGGCATGTCATAAAGATAGCATCTGTTCCTGTGCTGTGCGTGAGTGTCATAACGGCTGTGTTCTGTGCAACTGGAAATTCCATTGATTTTTTTGCACTTATCGGCATTGTTCTTGTATTCGGCTTGGGGCTGGATTACATTATTTACATTTTGCAGGACAAAGTTGACCGAAGGGTAGAATCTTTTGCAGTGCTCCTTTCTTTTTTGACAACGGCACTTTCTTTCTGTACTCTTGCGTTCAGTTCTTTTGTACCTGTACACATCATTGGTCTTGCAATTTTTGCGGGTCTCACCGTTGCTTTTGTTGCAACGTTGTTTTAAAGCATGGCTTTAGAACTTTGATGAAGGTGAAGGTTGAAAACTATGAATGTTCCACATATCAAAGTGTGTATAAAGAATTTCCGTGTACCACTTTTTTTTGCTGCAAATGTTGTACGAAGTGCTGTACTGTGTGCTCTCTTCTGTAGTGCATTTTATACTTTGCTCTGTACGACCTCTTGTGCCAGCATGCAAACGCCTAAAAGACTTTTCGTTTATGTAACGGATGTAAAAAAAGTATATCTTCTGCCTCCTTCCGCTGTTGAGCACACCGTAAGCACCATGCAGCTGTTTGAAGGTACTTTTTCTGATGCAAAAAAAACATCCATGACATTTATTGCCAGCACGGACTGCACAGAGCAAAAGATTTCTGTTGTCATGATGAATGAACTCGGCATAGAAATTGCTTCGCTTTTGTATTCTGAGTCGGAACTTTCATTGCATTCTGCTTTTTTGCCTGATGGCATTAAGCCTGAATATGTCATAATGGATTTTCAGAATGTCTATTACAGCTCTGTTCTTTTGGATGCAGCATACAAAGCTGCAGGGCTTTCGTTTACGATGACTGAATTGGACGGTGTAGAGCATCGGTTCATAAAAGACGGAGATGTTGTTGTTGAAATGATTGAGAAAAAAGATGGGTGCATTACGCTGCACAATTATATTCGGGGATATACTTACAGATTGACGGAGCTTGCTGATGAATAGGCCTTTGTTTGTTTCATATCCCGGTGTTGTCTGTGCTGCAGGCTGCGGGCGCGATGCGTTATGGAATGCCGTAACTTCTGGCTCCCAGGATGGCATGAAAAAAGTAAACGCCTGTAAAAAGATTTTTTTTGCAGCACGAGTAGAAGAAAATCTTGAAGCTGCCCATGAAGCTCGTTATGACATGAAGATTATCAGTATTGAAAAGGCTGCTGTTGCACAGATTGATGGAGTCATAAAAAAAGCGCTTGCATTGTATGGAAAAGACAGGGTTGCCGTCTGTGTCGGTTCCTGTGACAATGGAAGCGAGTTTTCTGTTGCGGCTCACCAATCCTATTTTAATGCAGGTGCTTTTCCCCTGTCATATCAGCTTGAAATGCAAGGGGCTTCGTATGTTGCAACGTACATAAAGGAGTTGTACAACATTAAGGGACCATCGCTCGCATTTGCTACAGCATGTTCTTCCAGTGCAAGTGCATTTGTAAAAGCCTGTCAGCTGGTGCAGGGAAACTGTGCTGATGCTGTTGTTGTTGGCGGAGTTGACATTGCGTCTGATACTGTGCTTCTTGGCTTTGACGCTCTTGAAGCTGTTTCTGAAGAAAAAACGAATCCTTTCAGCCGCAACCGAAACGGCATTACGCTGGGGGATGGTGCTGCTTTTTTTGTGCTCGCAAAAGATGACCTTGCAGAAAGCAATCCTGCATTGTTGATTGCAGGATATGGGGAAAGTGCCGATGCCCATCACATTACGGCTCCAGATCCTGAAGGATTTGGGGCTGTGCAGGCTATGAAGGCAGCCCTTGCATCGGCACATGTTGATGCTCGAACCATTGACTACTTGAACTTGCACGGCACAGGCACACTGTTTAATGATGCCATGGAGGCAAAAGCTGTAAAAACGGTGTTCGGCGACTATGAGGTGCCGTGCAGCTCTACAAAATCCGAAACTGGGCACACTTTGGGTGCTGCCGGTGCACTAGAGCTTGCCGTATGCTACGAAACGATAGTGCGTAATGCGGGAGCGGATAAAGTGCAATTTCCTGTCCAATGCTGGGATAAACAGGCAGATGATGCCTTGCCGCGGCTGAACATCGTTGATTCTGCTTTTGATGCCAGTACCTTGCCCCGTGCAGACCGTCGTTTTCCTGTTCAGTACTGCATGTCAAATTCTTTTGCATTCGGCGGTGCAAACGTCAGCTTGATTATTGCTGTTCAGGCTCTGGTGCCACAACGGCTGGAAGGAGCGGCGCTCTTGGAACTGATGCCTCATCGGGGAAAAATGCTTTTGTTGAACAGGGTGACAGCACATGACATTGCACGGAAAACACTCTCAGGAGAATGTGACATTACGGAACGCTGCATTTTCTACGATAAAAGCATGGACGGTGTTCCCTCTTGGGCTGCATTTGAAATGTTCGCACAGGGCATATCGGCTCTTGCTGCAATCATCAGGGCTTCTGGTCGCATGATTGACAAGAGCCGAGCCGGTGTCATTTTGAGTGTGTCAAATTTTACGGCGAATGTTCCTGTTCTTGCAAATGAAACAAGGGCTGTCATAGAGATAGAGGAAGAGTTTTGTTCAGATGATGTAAGCCAGTACGCATGCACGCTTTTTGTTGCTGAAAACAATGCATCGGCTAGAGATGCGGCTTTGAAAAAAGCTGTAGCTGCAAAAATTACTGTGATGGAAATGGAAAACATAAAGGAATCGTTATGTCAGAAGAAATGAATGAAAAAAAAGTCCTCGTTACGGGGGCAAGCAACGGCATTGGAAAAGCCATTGCCCTTGCCTGTGCTCGAGAAGGTTATTATGTTATTGTACATTATAATCGAGGAAAAGAAAGGGCAGAAACTGTTTTGTCAGAAATTCTTTCTGCACATGGACAGGGAGAACTTATTCAGTTTGACGTTACGGACAGGGCAGACTGCCGGCAAAAACTCGACTCCTTGACTGAAACGCATGGTGCACTGTGGGGCATTGTGAGCAATGCAGGTGTCGCTCATGACAATACATTTGCCGGACTTTCTGGTGAAGACTGGGATAGTGTTGTCCATACGAATTTGGACAGTTTCTATAATGTCATACAGCCTTTGGTGTTGCCTCTGTGCAGAAAAAAAGCAGGACGCATCATTACGGTTTCGTCTGTGAGCGGCATCATGGGCAACCGTGGACAGACAAACTACAGTGCCTCGAAAGCAGGCCTCATTGGTGCGTCAAAGGCTCTCGCCGTGGAGCTTGCAAGCCGACACATTACGGTGAATGTCATTGCTCCTGGCGTAATAGAAACTGACATGACAAAAGACCTTCCTCTGGATGCTGTTCTTTCCGCAATTCCCATGAAACGTCTTGGCAAAAGCGAAGAAGTGGCATCCCTTGCCGTATTCCTGCTTTCGGAACAGGCCGGATACATTACTCGGCAAGTTATTTCTGTAAATGGTGGCATGGTATGAGCTGTGAAACATATATCAGGCACGATGGAAAACGTCGTGTCGTAATTACAGGCGGCGGCATGGTGAGTGCGCTGGGCGATGATTGGCAAGAAGCATTTACGACCTTGCGGTCTGGCAAAAATTGTGTCGTGTACATGAAGGATTGGGATGCTTTCCCTTTGATGAATACGCGTTTAGCTTGTCCGTATCAAAAGGAACTGCCTCAGTATCCTCGAAAAAAGATTCGCGGAATGGGCAGGGTTGCATTGCTTTCTCTGGTTGCAACGGACCGAGCGTTGAAGATGGCTGGTCTCATGAATGATGATGGTGTTGTTTTGGATGAACTGCATGAGGGCAGAACGGGTATTGCGTATGGTTCCTGCATGGGGAGCATGGACTCTATTATGGCTCTGTATGCAATGATTGAAAACAATGATACGTCAAAAATAGATTCGCAGACATACATAAAGTGTATGCCTCAGACGTGTGCTGCAAACCTGAGCGTTTACTATGGCATCCGCGGAAGGATAATTACAACGAATACTGCATGCACATCGGGCAGCCAGTCCATAGGCTATGCCTATGAGGCGATTGCAAACGGCATGCAGGACATGATGATTGCCGGTGGTGCAGAAGAACTGGTTTCACCAGATGCTGCTGTATTTGATACTATGGGGGCAACTGCCATATTGAACGAAACGCCAGGCAAAGAGCCTCGCCCATTCGACAAGGATAGGGATGGACTAGTCATTGGCGAAGGTGCCGGCTCTCTTGTTCTGGAAGACATGGAACATGCCGTAAAACGTGGCGCTACATTGTATGCAGAAGTTGCTGGATTTGGAACGAATGCGGACGGAACCCACATTACAAATCCAAACCGAGAAACGATGGCTCAGGCAATGTTGCTTGCCATTCGTGATGCTGGCATTGATAAAGATGTCATTGCTTATGTGAATGCCCATGGAACGGCAACCCATGCCGGAGACATTGCCGAAACTCAGGCAACATATTCCGTGTTTCAGAGGGCAATTCCCATTAGCTCAACAAAAAGCTTTATTGGGCATACGCTTGGTGCATGTGGCTGCATTGAAGCATGGTGCACGGTGAACATGATGAACGAAGGCTGGTTTCATCCGACGTTAAATCTTGAGCATGTTGACGAAGAGTGTGGTGCTTTGGATTACATAAAAGGACAGGGACGTGCAATTGATGCACAGTATGTCATGTCGAACAACTTCGCATTCGGAGGCATAAATAGCTCTCTTATATTCAGCAAGATATAAATTGCTGGCAATAAAAAAAGCTTTCCTGTGATAAGGAAAGCTTTTTTGTGGGAAATGGATTTGTGTATCAGACAGCCTTGCTTTCAACAGCATGCAGAATGCCGTTTTGGTATGCATAGCTATAAAGGATTTCTGAAATGTCGCCCAAAGGTTTCTTGATGTTGAGCGGCTGGTCAAAACCAAGATTGTACATGAAGGACATAAGTTCCTTTGTAGCTTCTGGATTCCACAGCTTTGCATTGTCAATGTCTACAAAAATGCAGTGCTCGGAATCTGCAATTGCCTTGATGTGGCGGTTCATTTCGTCAAATGCATGGTGGTTTGTGCTGTCAATGTTTGATACAAGGGCAATTCTTCTGTTCTTGTTGGACTGCTTGATGAAAGAAATCAAGTCAATGTACTTTATGTCGAATTCTGCAGAGTTCCTCTTGAACAAATCAGTGTCGTTTGCTCCAATGTGCAGAATTACAGCTTCTGGACGCAAAGATTCAACCTGTTCGGTAAAGATTTTTTTTGCATCTTTAAGGGAAAGGGTGTAGGAACTCCTGTTGTACATCTTGAAATTGAACTCATAGTTCTGGGCAATTTCTGCAACGGGAATCTCTTTGTCTGCGGCACCTCCGAAAAGGATTACTGCATCACTTTCTTCATTGTTTGTTCTGAACATGGTTTCTGTCCTCCTGTCTAATGAACGATTTCTGAAATATATAGCCAAATTTGTCAATACGATTACAAGGTTCAAGAAGTATACGAGCAAAACGTAATTCATCTGGTGGTTGATGATTTTTGCCGTAATGCCAGCCACATAGCCAGTGATAATCAAAAGGATGAAGGCAAGGCTTGTTCCTTTTGCCGATTTTGCTTTATATGCTTTGATGACATTGAGTGGCCAAGAAAATCCAAAGCATACCAACATACCTGTTTCAAATAGTGATCCCATTTTATTCCTCCAGAACAGAAGCCCTTGCTCCTGCTCTTGTTTCAAACTGTCTTTATCATATCGTTTTGGCAAAAAAATACAATTTTTTTTGAAATATAAAAAATAAATTTCTTTTTTGCAGAGATTTTTTTAGTTAAAAAAGGTTTTGAAAAATTGAAAATCTGCTATAGTAAAGGGGTGAATGCTATAAAAGATGTTAAGAAAGGATCTCTGAACACAATCAGAAAGGAAATACAGCGAACTCACCTGCTGCTCATTGTTGTCATTACCATTTTGTTGAGTGTCGGAGGTGCGTACATAAACATAAATGCAAATGCGGTGGCGGTAGATCAGAACCTGCACAACACTGCCGACTTGATTTCGCGCCTGTACTGTTTTACAAAAAAACTTTCCGATGATGATTTCCGTGCATATTTCAATTCTGTATGTAGCGAACTTCCGAATGTAGACGTCATATCTATAGTAGATTCTGAAAATGTCCGCCTGTACCATACTAACAACAGCCTTATCGGAACAAAATTTGACGGAACCGTTCCTGATTTTCTGGCAAACGAAAAAAAGTTTCATGCAGTCGATGAAAACGGACCTTCTGGTCCTCAGCGACGGACGTATGCGGCGCTGTACGATGAAAAGGGGGCTTACTGCGGCTTTATCATGACAATCATCCTCAAAACATCCATCCGCACGGTGACTGAAAGAACGATATTGCTGTTCATCGCCGTAACAATAGCCGCCATTCTCATTGAAATTGTCATTTCTGGCACGTTTTCGCGCCGCATCAAACAAAAGCTTTTGGGCTATGAACCTGACACCTTTTCTTCCATGTTTACCATTCGCGACAACATTTTGGAATCGATTCACGATGGCATCATTGCCGTTGACAATGAAAAAAACGTGCAGTTTATGAATGCCGTTGCAAAGCAGATTCTCAATTGCGAGGAAAATGACAAAATAAATGAAATCAACGAAAAAGTATTTGTAGAAAAGTTTTTGTGCAGCACCATGAAGACAGGACAGAGCACCTTTGGCATACAGGAAAAGACGAACGGCGGCACAGAACTGCTGATAGACTGCATTCCCGTAATGAAGGATGCGGACATAAACGGTGCTGTGGCAATCTTGCATGACCGCACGGAATATACCAAGCTGATGGAAGACTTGTCTGGAACAAAATATCTTGTTGATTCCATGCGTGCAAACAATCACGACTTTACGAACAAGCTGCATGTCATTCTGGGACTGATTCAAATTGGGGAATACGATAAGGCAGTGTCGTATATCGAAAACATTTCCATCATCCAGCGGGAAACCCTGAGCAAGGTCATGCATTCTGTTGACAATCCTTCGTTTGCAGCCTTGCTCATTGGCAAGATAGCACGGGCTTCGGAATGCAATGTAAAATTTATACTGAAGGATGGACTTCATTTTAAGGATTCGGACATTCAATTGCCGTCTGAAGCCCTTGTTACCATTGTTGGAAATCTGATTGACAATGCCCTTGATTCCATGAACATGAACATCTCTCTCGATTCCGTGGGAAAGGCTACGGGTAGGGAACTTGTGTTCGGTGCATTTACAAAACCGGGGGAACTGTTCATTACTGTAACGGACAATGGATGTGGTATTCCTGATGATATCAAGGACCGTGTGTTTGAAAATGGATTTTCAACAAAAGGCACTGGACGCGGTGTTGGTTTGTACCATACAAAGCAGCTTATTGAAAGTCTTGGAGGAAGCATTTCCTTTGAATCGCAGACTGGAATAGGAACGTGTTTTATAGTAAGCTTTAAGCAGCAGTGAATGCAGGAGCAGATATGGCCTATGATGTTTTGATTGTAGAAGACGACCCAATGGTTGCAATGATAAATGAACAGTATGTATGCAAAAACAAGCAGTTTAAAGTATGTGGTTCTTGCAGAAATGGAGCGGATGCTCTCGAATTTCTTGCGACTGGCAAGGTCGACCTTGTTATTATGGATGTGTATATGCCGTTCATGGATGGTGTTGAAACATTGAAGCAGATACGCGAAAAGAAATTCAATACGGAAGTCATCATGGTAACTGCCGCAAATGATACTGCTACCTTGGAAAATACAATGCATCTTGGAGTTATTGACTACCTCATAAAGCCGTTTGCATACGAAAGGTTTCAGGTTGCACTGGAAAAGTTTGCAGCCAAGATGTCAGCCTTGCATGATTCTTCAGTCCTTGACCAGCGCCGGGTAGATTCCATTATTACTAGTGCAAAAAAATTTATTGCAAAGGACTATCCAAAAGGCATACAGGAAAAGACATTGGAACTGATTCAGTCATACCTGAAGGAGCAGAAGGGATGGACGAGCGGTGATAGCATTGCTGAGCACGTGGGGCTTTCTGGTGTAACTGTACGCCACTACATGAACTATATGGTAGAAGTAGGATCGGCCATGCAGAGCATCAATTACGAAACTGGCGGTAGACCGTGTGTTTTGTATAAACTTGATTAGTGACATTTATAAACAATCAGCAACCTCTAAAGATTTGTTTTTGGCTTTTTTAGGCATGTTGCTGAGTTTTGTTCATTCTTGCAAGAGCAATTCATCTTTCTGCATAAATATGCAATATTTGCTTTACAATAAAAAAAAAATACAGTATAATTAAAACCGTTTTAACGGCTATGAACTTCCAACCTGCGTTACAAAAAGTTATTCAAGCCTTCGGGCAGTATTACACAATCAAAACGGAAAATGTTGCCTCTCCGTTCATTGCCGAGGCCGAATTTCATTCCCATACAGAGCAGTATGTTCTTGTTCGTGCGGCAAAAATAGCAGATATCGACTCTCATGAATTCGTTTTTTTTGCAGAAGTTCCCTTGCTTACGCAAGAAAAAGTCTCTGAACTTGATTGCTGTGCATGGAACGAAGGTCTTTCGCGGGTAAAGCCGTATTACGGACATCGGAATTCAGACGTTGCGCTGATAATCGTGGCAGATAAAATAGAAGAAGATGTTTTTCAGCAGATAAAGAAAACCAAGCATTCAAAATCCTATTACCTCAGTTTGTGGGGATGGAGCAACTACAGGTTAATGGCGTATGAGGTTTCAACTGGAAGATCTGTTGCAAACAGGCTCGGAACAAGCTTGAAAAAACTTGTGCGCTTATAATATTTTCTTGGAGGAGAAAAAAAATGACAGCATTACTTATTATTCTTGCTGCAATCGCTTTGCTTTTCATCGGCTATGTTTTTTACGGATCATGGCTTGCAAAGCAGTGGGGCATTGACCCTAAGAAAAAAACACCTGCTATGGAGAAAGCAGATGGTGTGGACTATGTTTGTGCAAAGCCTGCCGTTTTGATGGGACACCACTTCTCATCAATTGCAGGTGCAGGTCCAATTAACGGTCCTATTCAGGCTGCTGTATTCGGTTGGGTTCCGGTATTCCTGTGGTGTGTCATAGGAGGAATCTTCTTTGGTGGTCTTCAGGATTTTGGTTCTTTGTTTGCTTCTGCACGTCACGAAGGAAAGTCTGTCGGTGAAATCATTAAGGATTCGATGGGAAAGACTTCAAAAAAACTGTTCATTGTTTTTGCTCTCCTTGTTTTGATTTTGGTAATCGCTTCGTTCGTAAATGTTGTTGCAGGTACATTTTTTACTGGTGACGGAACATTTGGAATTGTTTCAAATCCGACTGGCAACCAGACAACTGCAATGATTTCTCTTTTGTTCATTGTGCTTGCTGTCATTTATGGCGTGCTCACAAACCGTTGTGGAGTTAAAACTCTTCCTGCAACTATTATAGGTCTTGCAGGCATTATTATTTCTATAATAATTGGGCTTAACTTTGGTTTTGCAATGAGCAGAACTGCTTGGATTGTATTCATAGGAGTATACATTGCTGTTGCATCATTGATACCTGTATGGTGCTTGTTGCAGCCTCGTGACTACCTTTCTTCATTCCTTCTTTATGGCATGATGGCTCTTGCTCTTGTCGGCATTGTATTTTCTGCCATTACTGGAAAGGCAACGTTTGAACTGCCTGCCTTTACTGGCTGGAAGACTTCGATAGGTCCTTTGTTCCCTGCTCTGTTCATTACTGTTGCCTGTGGTGCATGTTCAGGATTCCATTCTCTTATTGCAACTGGTACAACTTCAAAGCAGCTTGACAACGAAAAAAATGCAAAAGCTATAGGTTATGGTTCAATGCTTATAGAGTCTGCATTAGGTGTAATTTCTTTGATTGCAGTTGGCATGGTTTCAAAGACATTTATCGTTGACGGTGCATTTAAAGGAGCTCCTCCTGTAGCATTTGCTAGTGGTATTGCAAAGATGTTCGGATTTGTTGATCAGAATAATGCGATCTATGCCCTGCTTACACTTGCAGTTTCTGTTTTTGCCCTTACATCTCTTGACTCTGCAACTCGTTTGAGTCGGTTTATGTTCAGCGAGCTGTTTTTAAAAGATAATGAAGTATCATACAAAAATGCTTCTGGCATACGCAAATGTCTCGCTCATCCTTTGTTCGGAACGGCACTGATGGTTCTTGTTGGCTGTACACTCGGAGGTCTTTCTCTGTCTCAAATTTGGGCATTGTTTGGTTCTGCAAACCAGCTTTTGGCAGGAATTGCTCTCATGGCAGTAGCTGCATGGCTTGGAGAAGTTGGTAAGAACAACAAGATGTTCTACATTCCTACCGTATTCATGCTTGCTGCAACATTGACGCAGCTTGTGCGTACTGTCATTGCAAAATGTTCTGCAATGGCAGCAGGTGCAAAAAATGCTTTTCACTGGGGCAATTGGTTCCAGTTGCTGTTTGCATCTGCAATGGCAGTTCTTGCTGTCATCCTTATTATTGAAGGTGTAAAGACATTCTCAAGGCAGGCAAAAAAATCAAGATAAGTTTGCCATAAAATAATTTAATAAAAAAGGCTGTGGATGTTAGGCATGTGCTTTATTCCGCAGTCTTTTTTGCTTTAAAACGGGCAACCGTCATTTAAATACACTGGCACTGAAGATGTCGTCAATCAATTTGTCTGTCTGTTTTGCCAATGCATTGCAAGAATCAACGAGAATGATGATGTTTACAGGTTCGTTGAGCCGGTCCTGAACAGGAGTGAATCTGGAATATGAAGACTTGCCGGAATCATTCACATTTTTTATCATTGATAAATCTTTTTCATGCTCGCACATGGCACCGGAAAACTTTTGGGGAATGATTTTAGCAATGTAAAGATAGCCTTTTGCTCCTTTTCGAGCATCGTTGTACCGTGAAAGGTCTTCAAATTCATATTTTTCAAAATCTTCATTGTTTATCTTTGCTTTCGTTTGTTTTGTAATGTTAAACATGTCAATGTATTGCTGCTTGATTTTATCTTCATACATTGATTCTGGATATGCGAGAAGGAGGATGCTTATGCCTACTTTGATGCCATTCAAAGACAGTTCATTTGGCATGATGAGGCATGAAGCAGGATTTTGTGATGTAAACGGCTGAACTTTTATGTTCCATTCATCTTTGCATGAAATTGAAATGCCAAGCATCGTGCTGTAGACATAATTGAAGTTACCGTTTTCCCTTGCGAAAGTCCACACTTGATTGCTTTTATAAGTTTCTGTAGAAGAACTTTCCCGTATAAAATTTTTTATTAAGTTCAAAAGTTGGACATCTTCTACATCTTCTTCTGCAATGTTTCCTCCGTTGGTAATCGTATAGTAGGCGTTCAGCGGCATGTTGCACATGAGTTGTGCATAGGCATAATCGGAAATGAATAAATTGTTAGCCATGTAGTTATTCATTTCCAAGTATCTTTCCAACTCCAGTTTTCCATCAACTGTTTTGCCTGCTGTAACCAAATAGTTGCCGAAAACCCAGTGATGCGCTGTCATTTTGGGAAACTTCTTGTTGATTCTGGAAAATTCCTTTTCCATTTCAGATGTACCAACCCTGTCATAGTTGTACAGGCATCGCATGACTAGCAGATTCAAGACTTGCATGTCATAGTTTGCCTTTTTTTGTTTGCACAGGAAATCATGCAGTCTGCTTGCAGATGCCAGTTCCTTTTCTTTTGCTTCTGACTTTGTGGCAGAGACGTCAGGAAGTCTGATTGACTCGTATGCACTGTCAAAGTCAATCATCAACTCCTTGAATTTTTCGTCTTTGGGTAGATTGGAGACATTGACGGCGGCAGGCGATGCTGCAATTTTTGCAATGCAAGCCGCCATCAAGATGATGAGCGAAAATAAGATCTTTTTCATGTGTTATTCTCCTAGAATTTATTTAGTTTGATTTATTACGGTAAGTTAAAATCATTGACGGAAAAAGCAGGGGCTTTATTTCCTGCGACTATGTCTTCTGAATAGAACACGTTCCCCTCTGTATCTACAAGGGCATCTTTCCCATTGTACACAACCATTGCATACCCTCCGCGGAAATCATTCGCATCTATAAATATGCATGGAATTTTCAGCTTACCATACTTGTCCATGTATCCATACTTATGTCTTTCGTCTTTGTCATAAACACATAATAATCCATCCCTAAACGCACTGCCCCTTCTAGGAACAAACCCCAATCCTTCTGCCAGACAGTTACCTTCTCGATCATATACATTCCACTCTGTTGTACTCACAGGAACATACACAAGCCCCTCACAGAAGGAGCAGTCTAGATTTGGAGTCCCTTTGGGAGATTGCGCATATCCATAATAGTCAAGGCTTATTGGGCATTCAAAGACGAAATCTCCCCTGTTGTTTATGAACCCTGACCTGTCACGAAACTTTACAGGAAGAAGCCCTTCCGTAAAATTCCAGCCGCAATCCCAGATATCCTCGGCAATCACATTGCCGTTGCTGTCTATAACTTTAAGATTAAAGTCATCCGTCACTACAACGGCCGCTCCGTCAACCATTGGCATAAGGTGGATTGTTGGAAAAGGAACAGAAACCTCTCTTTCCATGTCTGCCGTATAGTAAGCCGCTTTACAGGGATTTTGATTCCAGTCTATAAAGGCTATCGGAAACTCTACATCATCCTGTGTAAATTTAGTACAAACCATGTTTTCAATAAATCTGCTTACAGTAGGAATAGAATGTATTGCAAAAGGAGACACTTCTACCATTTCATATGTCTTTTTATTGTAATCATCATAAGTGGCCATGAACAAGAATTTTTGTGAAATCCAAACGAGATCGCTCGTCCATGCTGATGCTGTCCACAATTTTTTTCCTGTAGCATCAAGGATTGACAGGTCGCCTGATCCCAAACTTGTTTCTTGCAGCACATATTGACGGCAGTTGTCTGAAATCATCATGTAGCTGTCTGGGGCGACTATGACATTCCTGCTGGAATCTATGAGTCCGTAACTGTCCTTGTAGTGGAAAGGAATCACCTCATTTTTCGAACTATCTTCCTCTACACGCACTTGATATTGACTCCTGCCAGGACAAGAAACAAGAGAGAATAAAACCATAAAAATCAAGAAAACTAATATCAGTCGTTTGCACATACACAATTCTCCTATTCTATTTTTTGAAAATAAAAGCTGTCATATCCGAATTCTTTAATTCTTGTTAATGAAGGTGCCGTAACCACAGTTTTATCAACTCCACCCGTATTTTCATTACTCAAGGAGTTGTCCCACAAAGTCATTGTCCCAGAACCGTCAATGGACAGAAGCCCCGCATGAGGTGCATAGGGTTTTCCATTCTTTCCTATATGCCCATGATCCATAAATACTACATAATATCCAGTCTCACTAGGCACGGTCTTTGAATATGAAGAACCGCTAAAATAATTTAGCGGATCTTTTCCTGCAGTTTCGAGAACATTCTCCACCCAGTTGTCACACCTATATCCAGTAGATAGATCATAGGAACGTTCTCCAATTGCTGCTATAGCTTTGGCGATTTCATCATTATTATTTATAGGAGTAATAGTCTGATCTATCTTTGTATTTTTTAAAGGTATAGGGGTAGGAGGAGCAGGGGACTCAGCAGGAACTGGCGATGTTTTGACAACCTGCTGAATTGGAGCATTACAGCTTATTGGAGTAGAATTTCTGCTGCGAGTTTTACTGTTGCCTCCCCATGTACTTGTAAAGTTAAGAAGCCTCTTGGTGGCCTCTTTATTCAGAACAGATTTTATCTTGTTTTGAATAAACACCTTGTTTAATTTTGAATGAGCAGGATTTGATGCCACTGAAGGAGAGTTTGCAATCTTTGTTGCTGTGGATGATGTAGTTGCAGGTGTCGTATCATGAGCCTTTGCATAATCTATGTCAGACTGCTTTAGGGTAATCCTTGTGCCGTTGTTTCGTGTTATGGTGTCGCCCGGCCTTGCATTTGCAACGGCATGGTTTGTGTTTTCGACTTCTCTGCTTCTTGATGTGTCAGAGGTCGAAGCATGTTGCTGTGAAGTTCCTGCAGTGTCATTGTCTTTTTTACTGGAACTACCATAGCCCTTGTCCATCCTGTTTGTAGGGGCATGAGATTGCGCCCAGGTCTTTATGCTGCTTATTGCATTCGAGACCTTCTGCCCGAACGAAGTCTTCGTCTTTGTCGTTTCTGTAGAACCGGAGTTCCGCTTTGAACTGTTTCCGCCTCCACTTGAACGGCTGCTGCTCCTGCCAGAAGATGAACTCCTTGATGAGGAGCTTCCCCCGCTGCTGAGAGACGAGCTTGAACTGCTGCTCGAAGAACTGCTCCTGCCGGAACTGGACGAACTGCTTGAAGAACTGCTCCGTCCCCAGCCACCGTTTACCTTGAGCCGTAGCTCGTCTTCCGTAAGGACGTGGCATCCTTCCTGTTCCAGCTTTTTTGTAATCTCTTCAATGTCCATCTCATTGTTTTTCATTTATGACCTTATATTCTCCCTTAGTATTAAAATTCTAAAAAAACACCGATTGATGTTTGAATTTTTTACTGAAGCTTCTATTGTAGTCTGTGATTCTCAGTCTTGCAATTTATTCAACAAGTCGATGTTTTGTTTTGAATAAATAACGTAATATTTTTTTCCATTTATCATTATAATTATAGACCCCAATCTTTTATCAATTTTTATTACTTTAACCTTGATTTCGGAACAAAGAAAATGATTTTTTTTGAATGAACTTGTCAGTACTAGGATGCAGCCCTTCAACTCTAAATCACAGATTGCTATATACAGAGGAAGGCATGCAAAAAGGCCGAATGACCATATAAAAAGACCTATGCCTCGTTCATCGTTCAAATGAAGCAGACTGAAACCTATTGCCAAGAAGAAAATAGAGGCCGAACAATGCAGGATGATTTTTTTTGTTTGTGAGGTTTTGTAAAATTTCATGCTAATCCTTATTCTTTTTTCGAATTAAATATCGAAATTGATCCTGTCATCCCGACTCTATCATGTACTTCCAACAATGTTCCTGCTCCAAAACCTATACTTGAAGTTATTCCAATAAACTCTTTGTTCTTATTAAAAATGCCGTCGAGTCCTGCAGAAACGCCACTCGGACCGCCAGAAATACCGAAATCATCATAAAAACCTTTCATGTCATCCAGAGAACGGTACTCTCCTTTTTCCAAAACAACAGAACCAGAAATTCCGATCCCAGCTCCAACCTCCGTTCCTGCATATAAACCTAATTCTTCAGTATTGAAAGATTTTATTATACCTCCAGCGAGTCTAAATATAGGGTTACAAGTGCCTGTTAGTCGTTCTGAAATCTCATATAATTTATCATTTTTGGGATTAACATAAATTCCTGCACTTACACCACCAGATGTTGTCGTAACAGTTCCAGTCGCTGATAAGCCTGTAGTAAAAATTTTATCAGAACAATCATTTGAAAATAATGAAATGAGTCCTTTCTTTTTATTTGCCTTAGTTGATAATTTTGATTTATTGTTATTTACATCATTAATGTTGTTTTTATAAAGAGTTTTATTTTTGTGATTTGTAGTGTTACTATTTGTGGTAGAAATTTTGTCTTTATGATTACTTTTCAAACTCTGTATTGAGATTGAATTATTTCTGGGAGAAGATGGCTCTGCAACAGCCGTATCATGAGCCTTTGCATAATCTATGTCCGACTGCTTTAGGGTAACTTTCGTTCCATTGCTTCTCGTTATGGTGTCCCCTGGACGTGCATTTGCAACGGCATGGTTTGTGTTTTCGACTTCTCTGCTTCTTGATGTGTCAGAGGTCGAAGCATGCTGCTGTGAAGTTCCTGCAGTGTCATTGTCTTTTTTGCTGGAACTACTATAGCCCTTGTCCATCCTGTTTGTAGGGGCATGAGATTGCGCCCAGCTCTTTATGCTGCTTATTGCATTCGAGACCTTCTGCCCGAACGAAGTCTTCGTTTTTGTCGTTTCTGTAGAACCGGAGTTCCGCTTTGAACTGTTTCCGCCTCCACTTGAACGGCTGCTGCTCCTGCCAGAAGATGAACTTCTCGATGAGGAGCTTCCTCCGCTGCGAGACGAGCTTGAACTGCTGCTAGAAGAGCTGCTCCGCCCCCAGCCGCCGTTTACCTTGAGCCTTAGCTCGTCTTCCGTAAGGACGCGACATCCTTCCTGTTCAAGTCTTTTCGTAATCGCTTCAATGTCCATTTCTTTGTTTTTCATAAGTTTGCCTTCTTGGCATTATTTTCCTTTGCCAATTTTATGGTTGCTTCCACGGACGGAAGGAATGCTGTTCTGTGCAGCCCAGAGGGAAGCGTATACTCCTTTCTTGGAAAGCAGGGATTCGTGCTTCCCCTGTTCAACCAAGCGTCCATTGCTGAATACATAAATAATGTCGCAGAAACGTACTGTAGACAGCCTGTGTGCCACCATGATTACAGTATGGTTTGAAATCCCCTTGTAAACAGTATTCATTATGGCCTGTTCAGAAATGCTGTCCAGGCTCGCGGTCGCTTCGTCCATGACCAGCATTTGCGGACGGTGCATGAATACACGTGCGAGGGCGATCCTCTGACGCTCTCCTCCAGAAAGCGTTGCTCCCTGTTCTCCTACAACCGTATCGTATTTGTCTGGCAAGCATTCTATAAATTCCGAGGCCTGTGCAGCTGATGCACAAATCTCAATCCTGCGATCATCCGCAGCGTCACATCCCCATGCAATGTTTTCCCTTATGGTTCCGCTGAACAAAAGACTTTCCTGCGGAACATACCCAATCTTTTCCCTGTAGAAATCATTTGAATAGCAGGCTATGTCCTTGCCGTTTATCAGTATTTTGCCCTCATCGCACTTGTAAAACTTCATGAGCAGCTTTAGAAGCGTAGTCTTGCCGGAACCTGATGTTCCTACAAATGCAACTTTCTTTCCAGCGGGAATTTTCAGGGAAACATGTTCCAGAGCCTTTCCCCTCGTTCCGTAGGAAAATGAAACGTCCCTGAATTCTATGTCTCCCATAACAGATTTCGCCTCTTCCTTGTGCACGGCAGTGTCATCATCTTCTTCCTTAACGTCCATAATGTCCGCAAGACGTTCTGCAGACACCGCCACTTCCTGCAGGTACAGCTGCATTGTAAGCAGCCTGCGCAACGGGTCAAGGAAGAATCCCGAAAGTGTGACAAAAGAAATCAGCTGGCCAAGGGTTATCTTTCCGCTGAATATGAGGTTGCTGCCAACCCAATACATTGCAAGCGTTCCAAGTCCGGACACCATGCCCTCCAGTGCATTCTGAACGTTTCCGAGGGCATTGAGCCGCAAAGACTTTTCTGCAGATTCAACAATGAGGGATTCCGCACGGTCAAAAGCTCCCTGTTCTGAAGCAAGAGCCTTGATTGTTGCAATGCCGTTTATGCTTTCGTACATGCAGGCGTTCTTTTCTCCTTCAATGCAGGCCTTTTCCTTTATGAGCCGTCTAAAAGGACGTGCAAAAGCCCATACAATAACAGAAGAAATCATTACTGGAATGACGGCAACGGGAACGAGCTGCATTCCCATCTTGACAAGGAAAGCTCCGCCTATTACAAGCATAAAGGCATCCATGAATATGGAAAGAGTTGCCGAAGAAACAGCATTGCGGATAGTCTCTGCATCATTGATTCTGGAAAGAACCTCTCCTGTCTTTCTCGAAGAAAAGAAACTCATAGGCAGATGTAAAAGATGACTGAAAAATTCTCCAAGTAATGTAACATCTATCTTTTCGCCAAGATAGCTGATTATCTGACTTCGACAGAAAAGAAGTCCTGTCTGAAAAAGTATTGCAAAAAGATAGCACAGGGAACATACATTGAGCGTAGACTTTATCTGTGCATATAAAACTTCGTCTATCAAAAAACGGAAATAGAATGATATGAAGATTCCGAACATGGAAAGGATCATGCTCGCAAAGAACACCTGTACAACGGCTTTTTTGTATGGAGCTAAAAGCGGAAGATAACGGAGCAGTACGCCGTCCTTTTCAGAAGTGTGCCTGAATTTGGGGAGAGGACACAGTATGAAAAATATTCCAGTCCAAAGTTCCTTGAATTTCTCGATGCCCATGCTGCAAAGCCCACAGTCGGGGTCGCTCATGAACACCTTGTCTTTTCTGATTTTATACACAACGACATAGTGCTCCGTACCCTTGCGCAAGTGGAATACGGCTGGAAGGGGAACGTCCTTTTTAAGGACCTTGTTTGGGGAGAACATTCCCCTGCATGAAAGTCCGAATTTATTTGCCCCATACTGCAAGCCGTAACCTGATGTTCCCTGGGTGTCAGTTCCTGCTTCCTGGCGAATCTTTCTTAGCGGAACATTCTTGCCGTAGTGGTGCAGGATTATGGAAATGCATGCGGCTGCACAATCCGTTTCGTCATGCTGAAGAACTTTTGCAATTTTACTCATATCGCTTCCCTAAAAAAATCAGTATAAAAAGTCAAGACGACGTAAAACAAACATCAGTATCGTGCTTGTACGCAGTACGATTCTTGAATGAGTTTCAAGCCCAGCCCTGATCGGATAGCATTCTCCCCTGCGGTTGGAAAATGAAGTGCGGTCTATGTCTGCATATACACTGTAGTAATAAACCTTTCCGTCTTCACTCCGTATGTCTGGATCGACCGACGTGATTGTTCCGTTTGCACCCTGATACTCAAAATAGGGGAAAGCCGTCAGACGGAATTTCACCTTCATGCCCCGACTTATTTTCCCTATGTCTTTTGGTGCTATGCGAATTTCCACACGGTAGCTTTCGGCATCATCGGGAACGATGTTCAGGACAGTTTTGCCCGCCTCTACGTAATCGCCTGCATTGAGTGACGAAAGTTCCTGGACGTAGCCGTCTATCGGGGACTTTATGCACAGGTATTCAAACTGGCTGTCCAGCTTTGACAGTTCCTGCTCGTTTTTCTGGAATGAAAGGCTCAGCGTTTTTTCTTCCGCAAACAGTCTTTCCGCAAATTCACTTTTCAGGCTTTCAAGTGCAGAAAAAGCCTGTTCGTGGTTCAGGCGCTCAATTTCAACGGCCTTTTCGCGGCGGAGCGATGCAGGGCGGTTCTTTTCTGCAAGGTATTTTTTCTTGGCTATCTGCTCCTGTATCTCCAGCTCCCTGCATCTGTCCAGATAGTATTCAAACCGAGCGAATGCCTCCGCATTCGATGGTTCTACGAGGTTCCTGCCGGAGTCATAGCTTTCCTTCAGCTGCCTTATGCCGTCAATCTTTACGGCAAGGCTTTCCTTTTCCGCACGCAGGGATCTGTACTGGGCATCATAGGCGGATGAGTCTATGCGGTAGAGTGCATCGCCCCTGTGCACCATTGCACCGGGACTGTAATACCGCTCGGTTATCCTTCCTGCAATTACGTTGTGTACCCCTGATACGTTGTCCTTGGTGCGCACTATGCCTCCCGCCTTTATTACATCGTCAATGCGGACAAACACAACGATTGCAACTGCAGTTGCAAAAAGCAGGACTATTGTGAAGAACAGGATGCTGACTTCTCTTGGCACTTGCAGGAGCAGGAATTCCTTTGTGTACGTCATGCTTTCTTGTCCGTAAAGGCGCAGTTTTTTCTTTTTACCAGTTGCCATTGTATGCTCCATTTTTAGTCCATGCGGAACAATCCTTGTTTCAAGTCAAACTGTATGCGGTGTCCTTTAAATACCGGATAGCCCAGGAAATTTACTTTGCGCATCATGTGATTAAGGAATTCTCCAGCCATCTCACCTTTTGCACGACTTGTAAAATATCCCTTGCAGTGCACGGTAATACCATCTATATCTACAGTTACATTCTTATACTTGTCTGTTGGATTTCGACTCTTGCCGTTATAGCAATAAGATAGTATTTCCTGATCAGAGTAATATTTCTTTGATTTGTAATCATCACGTAAATATACAGAACTGGCAGTTGGAGCAATGACTGCATCCTGTTCAACTCCATTAATCATGACCTTAGTAAGAATAATGCTGCAAGAACCTTCCAAAACCCGCATGGGACTTCCTTCAGAAGATATGGCAGGTGCATTCACTACGATTTCGTTATTTCTGTAGTCAATGATAATGTTGTCACAATTAGCAAAAAAAAGTAATCCAATTACACCATCTTCATCGCTATCGTAATATTCTTGTGCATCATAAAAACTGGCATCCACTTGCCCCATGTTAATATCATTAATCTTTATATCATATACCCTAAAAGAAGTCAGGTGTCTGTTTATAATATTATTCATAAGAAACTTATCAGGCTCTCTATCAGGATACTGTGCCATTGTCTCTTCACGTATAGAATTCCATACACTGCGTTCCAAATCCGCTCCGCCGATTTTTCTGACAAATGTCGTATATGCTTCCATATCCACCCCAAGTCCGCATGGCTGAAATCCCATTTTCAAGGGAACTGTACCAGCCCTCATTTCTATTATAGGCCAGTAAGAATCATGATTATCCATTGTGAATGGAATATGCAAATTCTTTACCCGTGCTATATTATCCGTTGCATATAATGAAACAGTTTCATCTTCCGTTTCCAGAAATACAGGAGCACCACGAATAATTCTGTCCGTAATGGAATCTACTTCTGTATAACCGTTTTGTATCATAAATAAAAAAATTAATATCAACGAAAAGCTTTTTCTTATTGGCATTTTAGAATCCTTTTTCCCATGGCTAAAACTGAGTTTCAAATTTGACAGTAATGTTATCAAGCTGCCCATTAAAAGTTGCAATAGGGGTAGTAACACTTACTCCGAAAATTGCTCCTTCTGGATAACTTTTTTGTATTGCCCATGAGCCTTTATTCGAAAAGTTGGGAACAATACTTCCTTCCGTTTTTATGCTTAGTACAGAATTTTCGCTTATATCGATTCCTACTCCAGAACCTGATAAGGAGAACTTGGATTGTGTTTGTTGAGAATTCTTTGCACTAATATTTAAATTCGCAGGGTATACAGTCTGTATGTTTTTTTCTAGATTTTTTTGACTATTTGATTTGTCAAGAGCAGAAGAAGGAGTTGGTATCACGGTTTTAAACTGGGTATAATTCTTCGTTTTCTGATTAACAAAGCCTACATTTTTATATGAAAACGTTTCCCTTTTTTGGCTCTTAGGCTGTGGGGCACTTGCTTTTGCAGTTGCGGGAGCAGTTCCGTTTGCTGCCGTGTTTTCGCCGGTCTTTGCTTCTTCAGAACCTGCTGCAGCTTCCTTTTCCGTAGAAGCCGAAGAACCTGTACCATTCTTTCCTACAGTCCTTGCACTGCCACCGCCTGAGTAACTTCCGCCATTGTAGCCATTGTTTCCGTTGTTGCTGCTCCTGCTCGAATGCGCTCCGAAATCCGGGTGGTTCTTCTGCCAGTTGCTTGAAGCGTACTTTTCGGCAAAGTTCTTGATTGACTGGCCCAACGATGTCTTTGTCTTTGTCGCTCCAGACTCACTTTTCTTGGAAACCCCTGAACTGTTCCTGCTGGAACTGCCGCTGCTGCGGCTGGAACTGCCTCCAGAAGAAGAGTTTCCCCTGCTGCTGCGAGACGAGCTTGAGCCGCTGCTCGAAGAGCTGCTCCTGCCCCAGCCGCCGTTCACCTGCAGCCTAAGTTCGTCCTCAGTGAGCACCCGACATCCCTCCTCTTCCAGCCTTTTCGCAATCTTTTCAATGTCCATTTCCACTGTTTTCATTTTTGTTCAGTCTCCTTAAATGCTTTATTTATTGAGCTGTTCGAAACCATCGGGTTTCCGAACAGGTCGATTAGTTACCTGTTCTGTGCTTTCATCCACCTATAAAACCACAGCAGGTCGCTATCGTTTTCCATGTTGCATACGGCAGAAAGATACTCGTTCTCCGCTGCTTTCATATCCAAATACGAACATTCGCCCGACCTGTACAGTGCAGCAATGTCATCTGAATATTGCCTGCGGTTCTGTACCATCGTTTTGTCTTTGTGCACGTTTTCGCCGTACAGCTCTACCATGTAGTCGTACTGCCGTTCACGAATGTCCGTCTGCTTTTGCGTTTCCG
>ERZ842401.857-NODE-857-length-45145-cov-7.044134_pt1 | contig 45145 bp, 30 predicted proteins | sample MGYA00521270_ERZ842401 | MGnify/ENA primary metagenome ERZ842401 (study PRJEB31892, sample SAMEA3878208) | bioreactor metagenome | biome: Moose rumen | place: Sweden | collected 2011-10 | study: EMG produced TPA metagenomics assembly of the PRJEB12797 data set... | reverse complement strand
AGAATTGAGAATTGAGAATTGAGAATTGAGAATTGAGAATTGAGAATTGAGAATTGAGAATTAAAAATTCAAAATTCAAAAAGGGGAAAGGGAAAAAGAGAGGGCGTGTCGTGCGACACACCCTCTTTTCTGATCCGCCAAGGATGGCGGATGGTTGTTGTTGGATCCGCCAAACTTGGCGGATGCTGTTGTTTCGGCTCGCGCAAGAATGCGCGAGAAGAGAACAATGATTATTAGCGGATTACAGCGCCCTGTGCGTTGTACTGAACGCCGTTCTTCTCGATGATGAGCTGACCGTTAACGATAGACTTGATAGCCTTAACAGCAGCGTCAACATCCTCGATACCCTGCTCGATACCAATTTGCATGGTCACTTTGTAGAGGGTATTGTTGTAGCAGAGGAGGTCTGCGGTGATACGATATACACCTTCTCCATTGCCCGGAGTAACGGTAATGGCCGCAGAGAAGATGGATTGTGTACCATCTGCATCTATTAGACCGGAACCGATATACTTGTAATCAAGATCATCCTCCGTGAAGTCGCCTTGGAATTCTTGCTCAACCCAGATACCCAGTTGCACATAAGTGGTACTGTCAGCAGTATAGCCATATGCGCCATACAGACCATAGGTTGCATAACCTGTGAACAGATTGGCTTCAGGAATAGCAACAGTAACTGTCTTCTCAGCAACCGGATCTTTGTAAGTGAGGTTGATATTATAGATATTGCTATCATCGCCGGTGAGTTGGCCAACAACGGTAACCACACCCTCTGCGCTAACAGCTACTTCTACTTGCCCCGCGGTGAAGTGGATTGTATCCTCAGGAGCAGCCAGAGCTACTACATAAGAATAATCTGCGTCAAGGTCATCTACAGTATAAACACCCGGAACCTCAGTTGTAGAGGTATTGGAGAGTTCGATAGCGTAGTTCTCATTCTCACCATAGATATCCCAGTAACCATAAGATGCCACAACGTCCGAGAACATCATGCCTTTCGAGATAGTGATGTCGATAGTCTCAGCAGCGGTAGCAGCAGGTTTGAGTTCGGTAATGTAGCAACCGGTATTGAGTTCGTGGGTCGTGTTGAAGAGTTTGTATTTACCGAAAGCTACTATAGTGTCACCTACATGAACCGTAACGCCATTGCCATCGGTAACCTCGGTAAACTGTGCCCAAGCTGTGCTGGTAGCGTCATATTCCGGAACAGAAGCGCGGAAGGTGTCAGCCTCCAGGGAGTAGCAGTTGTAGAACTCAAACTCGCCCTCAGCACTGGTAACGTCAGCAACGTAGATGTTAACCGATCCGTACTTAGCAAAGTTCTTGCCTTTGAACTCCATCTTGGTGATCACACCGCGAACAGAGATCTCGTCATCATCAGCAAAGCCTGCAGCGATAGCCTCAGCAACGTTGTAAACTTGCGGTTCCGGAGTAATATCCTCGTCTGTATCAACGAAGAGTACATTCTGTACGAAGCAAGCTCCGAGCAAGTTGTTGCAGTCATAGAAACCTACCTGCTCGCAATTGGTCTTGGTGTTACCCTTGATATCCAGCGAGATGTGGTTCCATTGGTTAGCCACGAGTTCATACTCAGTAGCAGCAGGTAAGCCGGCATTTTCACCAATTACCTGGATTTTCAGTTTAGCGCCCTCAGCGGTAGGATAAACGTCCATCTCGAGTGCGTCATAAGCGGTGATGTCGGTCGGAGCGAATGCCATACCGAAGCAGCTACCTCCGGTCTCGTTCGGGAGGAGGCAGAGAGCGTGTGCGGTCTCAGAGAGCATACCGTTGCTAATAGCCGGCATAGCCCACCAATCCTGGATATCATATGCGATATTAGTATAGCCTTCTGCATCCAAAGCAAGTACTTTGTCAGCTGCATAAGCAGGAGCAGCAGCAGGAGCCGGAGCAGCCAGTGTCTGAGCAGTCAAGGCAATCGGCTCTGCAGCGTTTCCGGACTCGTCTTTAGCAACAACAGAGAAGTTATATTCCGTACCCGGCATCAGGCCGTTAACAACGATGTTAGCGTTAGCGCCGCTGGCAGCAGTGCCGGTAGCGACGATGAGTTCGCCGTTGATAACATCATACTTAACAGCACCAGAAGCATCGGTAGCATAAGCCTGGATGTTAGCGCTGAAATAAGAAGCAGAAACCACAGCAGCAGTGAACTCAGCCGGAGCGATCTCGTCAGCAGCCGGAGCTACGGTAGTATAGAAATAAACATTGTTCAGCCAGAAGGTCAGATTAGCAGCATTGTCAATCTTAATCTGGTTAACATTAGCCCAGCTTGCAACACCTGCGAACTCGGAGAGCGGAATATCGATGCTGTTCCATTGCTGTCCAACGAGTTCTTTGGTTACGCGCACCTCAGCACCACCATGGATAGGCACGATACCGATAGAAGCATTGTCTGCAATCCAAACGTCAAGGTGGAGAGCCTCCATCTGCGAGCAGTTAAGGCTTCCAAACTCCAAGCCGAAGTAACCCAAATTGGTAGTAACATACTTCTTTCCGAACTCTTCCTGAGCAACAGTAGTACCTGAGCCCCACTCGCCGAAGCGGCAGTCAGCCTCATAAGTAGCAGCGTAAACAGCCTTCACTTGGTTTGCAGGATAAGTCGGAGCTTCAGGAGCAGCAGCCGGAGCTGCAAGTACAACCGGTTCGTCGGAAGCAGCAGGACGTACAACCTGGAGGAATGTAACGAACATGCCGGTGTTGCCATAACGGCCGATGAGGAGTGAATCCTGGTCAGAAGCAAGGATATATTTCTGAACAGCAGGTTCAGCAGTACTGAGACGTCCGTTAAGGGTTGTAGCTGAATCGGAACGGAAGAGACGAGTCTCTTTATCTGCTGCATATACATCAACCATGCAGTATTTGGTGAGGTCGGAGTTATTGAAGACAACAGAAACCTTCAGTGTGTCACCAGCCTTGAAAGCACCCTCAGCCGGCTTGATAGCGACGTACTTGCCATCCGCATAAACATAAGAACTACTGAACTTGATACCATTTACATCATCGGTATTCTCATGAATCTTAACGGTACCTGTGGTGATATTGGAGTTTCCGCCAAAGATGGTAGTACCAATGTTTCCAGCCCAATCATAAACAACAGAAGGTTCGTCACCCGGCTCAACGGGCTCACCGCCTCCTTCAGCAGTGTACGTAATAGTAATTTTGTTCAATTGCAGCTGAGTTGTTGCACCGGTAGTGGTGTTTTGAATAGAGAAAGATGTTGCGTTAATAGCATACGCACCATTTTCTTCTGTTACAGCGGTTTCACCTGCTTTCACAACGAAAGTTGCAGTCTGCTTAATGTCCAATACGATAGAGGTAATCGTACCATTTGCGATACTCACAGTAATGATGTTACCATTACCTGAGTTTTTGTCGGCATAAAGACGAATGTCATTGGCTTTGTTCAAACCCGGGAGATTTTGATTAGATCCTTTGTCTGCCAAAACAGTAAAGAGATCTGCATCCAAGCCAACAGTAGCAGCATTGTTGTCACCATCGCCAACCATGTTGGCAGTAACGCCACCTGTGTACTGCATAATTGCTTCAGAGGCCATCATGCTGCCTGCGAAAAGCACGGCAGCCAACAAAGAAAAGATTTTTCTCATGTTTTAATGATTTTAAGTTAAACAAAAAGTTAATTAATATATCATATCAAATTTTGATAGATTCTAAAGGTTCTGCTTTAATTGGGATACAGAACGACGCGTATCCCACCAATCTGCAATCATAATACAATCATCCTCCACATAATATATACATTTTGTCAGATTTGCTATCACGACACTTCTATACTCTTTACTCCCTCCCTCTAAGACAGGCTCAACAGGTCCGGCGTAAGGATTTTCACGCACTATGGATTTCCATTCATTGACAGCCTCCACATACTCTGCATGCGCAGCATAGCCAAAAGAATAGAGAATATAATCCTCTATCGCTTGACGCCGTGCAAAAGCTCTCTCGGACCAAAGGATCTGCCTCATGCTAACTGGCGGTGATGAATATCCAACATCCTATCAACCTGCGCATCGGTATAATACCGACCGCTCTCGATCTGACGCGTACCCTCTTCTACGCTGGCGCGCAACTCCTCAATAGTGTAAGACGATTTTTCCATAGGTATTTTTGATTTCGGGGGCAAAGATACTGCTTTTTTTTCGAATATGCAAGGAAAAAATTATTTTTTTAGTCAAAAGTTGAAAGACAAAAGTCGAAAGCTTATTTTTTATGTGCGGCGATAGTTAATTGGACTGAATTGAAGATATTTTGCCAAATGATATACGCTGCCGCTCCTAACGACGCCATAGGGTCGAGATAGGTATTTGCCATCCAGACGCCGAGGGAAGTGTTCTTCTGTCCGAAAGCCTGTCCGGCAGTAATGGAGGAGACGCCAGCCATGGTTGTAGGCGCCGCAGCCGGGTTGATGAGCACATCCTGATAGTCTTTTCCTTTGCTGGCAGCCGGCAGATAGTAGCCTATCAGTTTGCCCAGACCGAACTGAATAAGGCAGGCGAAGAAAGAGCATACTAATAAAATTAGTATATTGGTAATTTGTAATTGGTAATTGGTGATTGTTGTATTGGTGACTACCGCCATAAGCACGATGATAGATGCCACCCAGAGATAGAAAGGAATTTGCGCGAGTCCTGGGGACAGGACAAACTCGGGAACCCCACCCTGATTTGTTCTACGACCGTCCACTGGACGCTCGATTGGGCAGGGCCCTTCACCCACACAAGGGAGGGAAGCATATTTTCGTCGATAATAAGCATTGAATCCTAAACGCAGGAGCCAGGCGGCGAAGAACGGTCCGAGGAGAAGTGGGGCTACGCGCGAAAGAATCAAAAGAAAGGCGGGAAAGAAAGTTGAAAGTTGAAAGTTGAAAGTTGAAAGAAGTTCTAAAGTTGAAAGTTCCAAGTTATTGCTTATTAGCGGGAAGGTAGCGGGAACGACGATGGCTGTAGCAAAATTAGAGAGGAGGGTGAAGGCAGTCAGGTTCTGGATCGAACCGCCCAGTTTGCCTGCAATGATAGGTGCTGCTGTAGCGGTAGGCATGATAAAACACATCAGCAGTCCCTGCGCAAGGATCTTATTATGCGTGAGATACATCACTCCGGCATATGCAGCGAAACTCAAAAACAGTTGCGCGGCGAGAACAGCCCAATGCCATTTATGAAGACGAAGGTCCAGCGGATTGACTTTGCAGAACGTGAAGAAGAGCATAAAGAAAATCAGCCACGGGAGCGTCGGAGCAAGCGGCAGAAAGAGTTTATAGCCGACGGCTCCGATGAGCATGGAGAGCCAGAGGGCGTGGGAATCAAACCATTTTCGCATTTTCTCATTTTCGCATTTTCTCATTTACCATTTGGTCATTTATTTAGTCATTTCCCCATTTTCGCATTTTCGCATTTTCTCATTTTCGCATTTGTTCATTTCCCCATTGGTTGACGATGGCATTTTACATGACCTCATCGTCAACCGAAGGAGCGTAGCGGTTGACGATGGAGTCCATGATAGCGAAGACGTCGGAGACGGTTTCGGCGCGGAGAAGGGCGATGCGGGTCTGTTTGAAATCCGGCAGCCCTTTGAACACCGGAGAAGCCGCAAAATGCCGGCGCGAATGGACGATTCCTTTGCGTTCGTCGTTGCCGCACCAGGCGATGGAAGAAAGGACGTGTTCTTTGAGAACGGCTACTTTTTCCGCCATAGACCGCGGCGGAGCCGCTGACAGAGAACAGACCGCTTTGCTGACAGACCGTCCTTCGGACTGTAAGAGCGAAGGGCCGTCCAGATATTCCTTCATTTCTGCGAAGAGCCACGGGGCACCGAAAGTAGCGCGGCCGACCATGATGGCATCCACGCCGTAGCGGTCGAAACACTCCCGCGCGCGTTCAGGCGTACACACGTCCCCGTTTCCTATTATAGGTATATGTATGCGCGGGTCGTTTTTCACCTCTCCTATCAGCGTCCAGTCGGCTTCGCCGCGGTACATCTGCGAACGCGTGCGACCGTGGATCGCGAGTTCTTGGATGCCGCAGTCCTGGAGGGCCTCAGCCAAATCGACTATGAAGGTCGATTTGGGACCGGCTTCGCCTGTAAGACCGTTAGCACTGTAAGACCGCTCCGCTGTAAGACCGCTGACGCTGTAGGATTTGGGCAGTCCCAAGGGATTGACACGGGGTAGGAGGTCGGCTTCGTCCCATCCGAGACGTGTCTTGGCTGTGACAGGCGTAGAGACGGCATTGACTACGGCTTTAGCTATCTCCAGCATCTTAGGCACGTCACGCAGCAGCCCCGCCCCGGCTCCCTTGCCCGCCACTTTCTTTACCGGACAGCCGAAGTTGATATCTATGACATCCGGATGCGCCTGCTCCACTATCTTTGCCGCCTCCGCCATGGATTCGGGATCCTTTCCGTAGATCTGGATGGCTACAGGCCGCTCGGCATCATGGATGGTCAGTTTGCGGGTGGTGGAAGCTATATCGCGGACAAGGGCGTCCGCATTGACAAACTCCGTATAGACGCGATCGGCGCCGTAACGCTTGCAGAGCGCACGGAAGGCAGGATCGGTGACATCCTCCATGGGAGCCAAGTATAATTTACAATTCATAATTCACAATTCACAATTTACAATTCACAAAGGGCTTTTGGAGTTTGGTACAACGTTTTAAGATACGTACTTTCTATTAAGTCTGTACAGAAGCCCATAGAACGCTTTGTACATTGTAAATTATACATTGTTATTTGTTTAAAGTAGGATAAGAGATACGATGATGGTTCATGGCGATGAGACGCGAGATGAAGACCTTACGCATGTCCTCTACATCCTTGAAGGAGAGAGGCGTCTCGGCGAACTGGCCGTCCGCTATCTGGCTGTCTATCATCTGGTTCACCGCTTCTGTTATCGCTTTCTCCGTGAACTCGGACAGACTGCGCGAGCGCGCCTCTATCGCATCCGCGATCATCAGGATGGCACCTTCTTTCGTGGTGGGTTTGGAGCCCGGATAGCGGAAGAGCGTCTCATCCACTTCCTCGCCCGGATGCGCATTGCAATAGGTGTTGTAGAAATAGCGCACAAGCGAGGTGCCGTGGTGGGTGGTAATGAAATTGATGACCACCTCCGGCAGATGGTTCCGGCGTGCTATCTTCTCTCCTTCCGGGACATGGGCGATGACCACTTGCGCCGCATCGCGGGGATCCATCTTCAGCAGCGGGTTCTCCGTCCCCGTCTGGTTCTCTACATAGTAGAGCGGGTCGGTCATCTTACCTATATCGTGATACAGAGCGCCGGTGCGCACCAGCAGCGCGTTGGCCCCGATAGCCTTGGCTGCTTCCGCCGCAAGGTTAGACACCTGCATCGAATGCTGGAAGGTGCCGGGAGCACGCTCTGCAAGCATATGAAGCAGTTCGGAGTTGATGTCCGCCAGTTCGACCAGCGTGATAGACGAGATGAAACGGAACAGTCTCTCAAACATATAAATCAGACCGTAGCATCCTACCGTGAGCAGTCCGCAGATGAAGAAATAGAGATACATCCACAAATCGATAGACGACCATACGCCTGTCTGCGCGAAAGTGAGTGCTGTATAAGCCACACTCTGCGCGAGGAAGATCCAAGCCGCCGTCTGTACGAGTTGTGCGCGGCGGGTCATGTCCGACAGAGAAGACACCGCCACCATGCCTACCACGATCTGGATAAAGAAGAACTCTACTGGCGCAGGCACTACGATAGAAGAGATGAGTATCGTTGTGAAATGCAGGAAAAGGGCTGTTCTCGAATCAAAGAAGACACGGGTCAGGATGGGCACCCACGCAAAGGGAATCAGATAAACCGACAGATTGAACCGCAAAGCGAGGCAAGCCAGCGCAATAACGATAAACATCTGCAGGCAGAAGAACAGAACCGTAGAAGTACTGCGCAGATAAGCGGCACGGAAGACATAGAGATAAATGACAAACAGACTCAGGAACAGCACCACCAGCATCGCTTCCCCGAAGATAGAGAGTGTGCGCTGGCGGTGGCCGAGCGACTCATCCTCATAGGCACGCCGCAGCGATTGCAGGATCTGGTAATTGCGTTCTGTCACGATCTCGCCTTTGTCTATAATCTTCTCTCCTTTCTGCACAAGTCCCTGGGTAGGCGAAATAGTGGACAGCAGTTTGGTTCGCATGTCCTCTGTCTTCGCCGTGTCCAGCACCAGGTTCTGAGCACAGTCGTAGCCGAATTTCTTATGCGCTGTCATCGGTGTGTAGACCTCCGACAAGGGATACCTGGACTGGTTGATTGCTATTCTGGTGTAACCCTCCGACTGCATCCATTCCATCGTTCCGAGCGACACCACTTTCACTTCCCGCTGCACGCGCGGAAGATATTTGAAGTAAGGGGCGAAAGTGGAAAGCAGTTGCTTCTGGTCGGTCTGCAGCTGCTCGTCGGTCTTATAGATAGGGAAGTCAAAGTCAGCGGTCAGGGTGCCGTAACCCCATGGTTTTCCCACTTCGTAGTGATAGCGGAAGGCGTTGTTATAACGCGGAAACATGAGGACACACACGACTGCCAGAGCAACAAATATACCCAGGCGCAGGACTATCGGAAAAGCCTTGAAACGGGTGATTTGGGATGTTAGATCTTTTATTTGCATGGTTTATACAGGGTTAGCTGGTTATTTTCGTTTCGACAGGAAGAACTGCTGCATCAGTTGTTTACATTCGTCTTCCAGGACTCCGGATGTTATTTTCGCTTTCGGATGAAACGCCTTCGGAGCATAGGTTGCGAAGCCCCGTTTGGGGTCCGGTGCGCCGTAAACGATACGTGCTATCTGCGCCCATCCGATGGCTCCGGCACACATGGCGCACGGCTCAACCGTGACATAGAGAGTAGCGTCCGGCAGATACTTGCCACCGAGGGTCTGCGAAGCGGCTGTGATAGCCTGGATCTCCGCGTGCGCGGTGACATCGGAGAGCGTTTCGGTCAGGTTATGCCCCCGTCCTATGACCTGATTTTGCGAGACGATGACACAACCTACGGGGATCTCATCAGCCGCAAGGGCTTTCTGCGCTTCGGCGAGAGCCAGACGCATAAAGCGCTCGTCGGCTGACCGCTGCGCTGTAGGACCGCTTTGCTGTAAGACCGCTGCGCTGTAAGACCGCTGCGCTGTAAGAAATTTTTTCAGTTCTTCGGGATGGGACTCGAAATGGTTGCCGATGACCACTATGTCCGCTCCGGCGGCATAAGCCGCATTCATGGTTTCGGGGGTGCGGATTCCACCACCTACGATAAGCGTGACCGACGTCTTGGCACGGACGGCTTTGATGACTTCCGGCGGGACGGGTGTCTGCGCTCCGGAACCGGCTTCCAGATAGATGGCTTTTTTACCCATCAGTTCGGCAGCGATGGAGGTATCTATGATTGTCTGAATGCCTTCGGCAGTGGTAGGATCGAGAGGTTTGGTGCCTGTGACACGCATCGTGGAAGTTTCTACTCCGCCGTCTATCAGGATGTACCCTGTAGGAATGACTTCCATGGAGGATTCCTGTATCGTCCGGGCGGACTTAATCTGTTGACCTATAAGGTATTCGGGGTTGTTTCCGGAAAGCAGAGAGAGGTACAGAACGGCGTCCGCTTCGGGTGTGAACTGCGCTGCGGAACCGGGGAAGAGGATGATGGGCGGCCGCCCGTCATGACCGGCTTCGCCTGTAAGACCGCTGCGCTGTAAGACCGCTGCGCTGTAAGACCGCTGCGCTGTAAGATCGCCGGAGTTGCAAGACCGCTGCGCTGTAAGATATTCTTTGAGGGCACGGACAAAGGCGGTGGTATCGCCGCCGGTGGAGCCGCCTACGAAGATATAGTCGGGATGCACATCCGCACTTATCGGAAGGGCTGCAAGATCCGCCTTTTCGGGATCCAGCAAAAGCGCGAGTGCTTTTCTATTTACCATTTGGTCATTTACCATTTTCGCATTTTCTCATTTTCTCATTTTCGCATTTTCTCATTTGGTCCATTCGAAGGTTTCCACCATCTTGATGACATCTGAGCGGAGGTATTGGTACACCGGAGCCAGCGAATCGGCATTCGGCGGACAGTTGCAGTAAACCGAAGCACGGAAGAAATGGCGTGTCGAATCCGTGACGAAGAACTGGCAGGAAGAAGCCGTGTTGCCCTCCAGATCAAAGAGTACGCCGTACACGTGCGCCTCCGGATGCATATATTCCTGCTCGGGGATTGCGGTAGCAAAGGAGGCGTTTCGGTACACAAACTCAAGTGCATCGTTGGTCAGTTCGCGGAGGTTGTTGCGCACCGGTTTATAGGAGCAATGAATCGTCGCATTGAGCGAAGGATAAACGATGTTTATCCAGTATGGTTCGTCCACATCTGTCCGCGGCTGCACCACGGCATTTTCAGAGAGGGCGAAGGTGTAAGGGTAATTGAGAATTGAGAATTGAGAATTGAGAATTGAGGATTGAAAGTCCGTATAGGCGGTGTCGGGAGTAGCTATACGGTAATAGCCGTACGGCTTGGGGGTGTTTCCTCTTGAGCAGGAGACGCACAACAGGAGGAGAATAGAATTCAAAATTAAAAATTCAAAATTCAAAACACTATTTTTTTGCCGAAAGCCCATATTATTCCAAATTACGGTGCAAAGATACAATAAGAAATTCAAAATTCAAAATTCAAAATTCAAAATTATCTGTTTTTTGTTGCAAAAGGACACTTTTTCATAAAAAATTTCGCGCGCGCTTGCATATATAAAAAAAAAGTAGTATATTTGCACGTTTTTTTGAACAAGTGCTTTGGGCACCGAGATTAAAAAATTGCGTCGTGGCTGAGTCGTAAAAGAGTCGTAAACGAGTCGTGAGTAAATTGAAATACCAATAACACACATTAAAGCATAGATGAAAAACAACAAAAACAACTATTGCGTAATAATGGCCGGCGGCGTAGGAAGCCGTTTCTGGCCGTTCAGCAGGGAAGAGAAGCCGAAGCAGTTTCTGGATTTCTTCGGCACCGGCCGTAGTTTGCTTCAGATGACGGTGGACCGTTTCCGTCCCCTGATACCGATTGAGAACATGTTCATCGTAACGAACGTGATGTACAAGCAGATGATACAGGAGCAGGTGCCGGATTTGAGCGAGAGTCAGATATTATGCGAGCCTGCGCGCAGGAATACGGCTCCCTGCATCGCATACGCGACTGCGCATATACGGGCTCTGTGCAGAAGGAGATTAGAACAAGCCCAACAAACCCCACCCCGAGTTGTTCTACGGACGGCCACCGGCAGTCCGATCGAGCAGAGCTCTTCACCCTCTCAAGGGAGGGAGGAAAGGATCAGACCTGTGGAGGGAGAAAAGAATGATGATCCTTTAGGAATTGATTGGACGAAACCGGAGATGCAGGCAAATATAGTGGTGGCGGCAAGCGACCATTTGATTTTGGAGGAAGAGAAATTCCGCGAGACCATCAGCAACGCATTCGAATTCGTGAGCCGTAACAAAGCCATCTGCACGTTAGGTATGCAGCCGACACGTCCGGAGACGGGGTACGGGTATATTCAGTTCGTAAAAGACCGCTTCGCTGACAGAATAAAGACCGCTAAAGCTGACAGAATACAGACTGAATCAGATTTGGAGAGAGAAGAATGCTGTTCTGATGGGATTTATCCTGTGAAGACGTTTACGGAGAAACCGAATCTGGAAATGGCCAAAGTGTTTCTGGAGAGCGGCGATTTCCTATGGAACAGCGGCATCTTCATATGGAATCTGCAGACGATAAGCGAAGCTTTCCGGTATCTGCTGCCGGAAGTGGCAGACCGTTTCCGCGAAGGCGAGTTGCTGATGGGAACCGAGCAGGAGGAGCAGTTCATCGAAGAGATATTCCCAAAATGCCCAAGCATCAGTATCGACTACGGCATCATGGAGAAAGCCGAGAACGTGTTTGTCATTCCTTCGAGTTTCGGCTGGAGCGATCTGGGTACATGGGGCAGCCTGTACGAGCTGAGCGACAAAGACGAAGAAGGCAACGTGAGTCTGCATAGCGAATCACATTTCTACGACGCGAAAGGCAACATCGTTGTGCTGGAGAAGGGCAAGCAGGCAATCATACAAGGCGTGGAGGACATGATCATCGTAGAGGAGAAAGGCGCTTTGCTGGTATGCAAGAAGAGCGAGGAGCAGCGGATCAAGCAGTTTGTGAGTGAGCTGTAGCTCCATGGGAGCTGACCGCGGCAGAGCCGCTGTAAGACCGCGATGCTGTATGACCGCTTTGCTGTAAGACCGGCTGCGCCTATAAGAAAAACAAAATACAAACAACATAAATTACTTAATATTAAATCACAAATCATGAGTTATCTGAATTTTGACAAGACAGTACTTGTTAATCTGGAGCGATCGCTTCAGAAAGAGATGATTCGGACTAACCGTGCGGGCGTTTACAACTCAACGACACTGGTTGATTGCAACACGCGCAAGTACCATGGTCAGTTGGTGATGCCTCTTCCGCATCTGGGCGACGACAATTTTGTCTTGCTCAGTTCGCTGGACGAGACGGTTATCCAACATGGCGCAGAGTTCAATCTGGGTTTGCATGAGTACGGCGAAAATCACTTCAGTCCGAACGGTCACAAGTACATTCGCGAGTTTGACTGCGAGTTGATTTCCAAAACCGTTTACCGCGTAGGCGCGATGGTATTGGAGAAGGAGCGTTTGCTGGTCAGTTTCGAGCCGCGTGTACTGATCCGTTACACGCTGCTGGAGAGCGGCAGCCCGACGGTTTTGCGTTTCCGTCCCTTCCTGGCGTTCAGGAGCGTGAACGAGCTGACGCACGAGAATCCGCTGGCTAATCCGAACATGGACGAATGCGAGAACGGACGCTTCAACCGGATGTATCCGGGTTTCCCGAGTCTGTACATGCAGTTCAGCAAGGCTGTAGAATACCATCACGACCCGCAATGGTACAAAGACATTGTTTACCGCAAGGAACAAGAACGCGGATATGCGTATAAAGAGGACCTGCTGGTGCCTGGTTATTTCGAGTTACCGATGAAGAAAGGCGAGAGTATCATTTTCGCCGCAGGCGTGACGGAATGCAAGACGAGTTCGCTGAAGACCGTATGGAAGAAAGAACTGGAGCGGAGGAACAAGCGTCTGGACATGTTCTCGACGCTGAAGAACAGCGCGAGCCAGTTCTACAAACGCGAAGATGACAAATGTTATCTGTTAGCCGGATTCCCCTGGTTCCACGCCGATGCGCGCAATACGTTCTTCTCCACCCCGAGCTGCACGCTTGATATCGACCGTCCTGAATACTGGGACGCCATCATCAACAAGACCGCCATCGGAGAGATACAGTTATTCATGAGCGGGCGCATCCATGACATCAAGATGACGGGCATGGACGAGCCTGACGCCCTGCTGTGGTTTATCCGTGCGGCACAGAAATACGCCCACAAATATACAGTACGCGAGGCAGCCGAGCTATACGGCGAGTTATGCAAGGATATCATCAACTGGTACCGCAAGCAGAACCATCCGCGTGCCAAGCTGCACCAGAACGGTCTGCTGTGGGTTGACGGGACCCAGAAACCCGCCACCTGGATGAACGCGACGGAGAACGGCTGGCCTATCACTCCGCGGACGGGCTATGTAGTAGAGATCAACGCGCTATGGTACAACGCTATGCGGTTTACGGCAGAGATGCTGCGCGAGTTGGGCAAAGAGACCAGCGCCGACCTGATGGAATACCAAGCGGAGATCACGAAAGACGCTTTCGTCAAGACGTTCTGGAACGGCGTTTATCTGAATGATTTTGTGATTAACAACTACGAGAACCGCGAAGTCCGTCCGAACCAGATATGGGCAGCCGGTCTTCCCTACAGCCCGCTGGACAAGAAACAGCAGAAAGCCGTAGTAGACATATGCACCAAAGAGCTGCTGACTCCGAAGGGTCTTCGTACGCTGAGTCCGAAGAGCGGCGACTACCGTCCTGTTTACCGCGGCGGCCAGCAGGAGCGCGACCGCAATTTCCACAACGGTCCGGTATGGCCGTTCACGATAGCCGCATACGCACGCGCATACATGAACGTATATAAATACAGCGGTATCAGTTTCATGGAAAGGCTGCTGGTCGGTTTCGAGGCAGAGATGAACGAGCTGACAATAGGAACGCTGAACGAGATGTACGACGGCAACCCGCCGTACAAAGGTCACGGCGGTATGAGTTACGCTCCGAGCGTAGCGGCTGTGATCAGCGTGATGGACACACTGAAGAAATACCAATTAGCCGAAAGCGAAAAGTCGAAAGTCGAAAGCGAAGGAAAGGAGGCAGAGAAATGAAAGCGTTAATGTTCGGTTGGGAGTTTCCCCCTCATATCTTAGGAGGATTAGGCACCGCCAGCTACGGTTTGACCCGCGGCATGGCTCAACAGCCAGACATGGAAATCACTTTTGTGATCCCGAAGCCATGGGGTGACGAGGACCAGAGTTTTCTGAAGATCATCGGAGCCAACAGTGTGCCCGTCGTATGGAAAGATGTCAACTATGACTATGTGAAACAACGGATGGAAGGCAAGATGAGTCCTGAGGAATTTTACCATCTGCGAGACGGCATCCATTATGACTACCGCCGTATCGGAACCGATGATTTAGGTTGCGTCGGCTTCTCAGGCCGCTATCCGGACAACCTGATCGAAGAGATCGGCAACTACGAAGCGGTGGCAAGCGTGTTAGCGCACAGCCTGGATTTCGATATCATCCACAGCCACGACTGGCTGACTTATCCGGCAGGCGTGTTCGCGAAACATATCAGCGGCAAGCCGCTTGTGATCCACGTCCATGCAACGGATTTCGACCGCAGCCGCGGCAATGTGAACCCTACCGTTTACGCCATCGAGAAGAGAGGTATGGACGAGGCGGATCATATCATCTGCGTAAGTAACCTGACCCGCAACACGGTGATCGAGAAATACGGTATCGACCCACGCAAGGTGAGCACCGTACACAACGCCGTTGAGCCGCTGGCTCATCCGGAAGAGTTCACCAAGCCGGAGAGAAAAGACAAACTGGTCACTTTCCTCGGCCGTATCACGATGCAGAAAGGTCCGGAGTATTTCGTAGAAGCCGCAGCGCGCGTACTGAGCAAGACGGACGGTGTCCGTTTCGTGATGGCAGGCAGCGGCGACAAGATGACCGAGATGATAGACCTGGTTGCCAAACGCGGTATCGCGGACAAGTTCCACTTCCCGGGCTTCATGCGCGGCAAGCAGGTACAGGAGATGCTGGCGATGAGCGACGTGTATATCATGCCTTCCGTGAGCGAGCCTTTCGGTATCAGCCCGCTGGAGGCGATGCAGGTAGGCTGCCCGTCCATCATATCCCATCAGTCGGGATGCGCAGAGATCCTGCAACACGCCATCAAGACGGATTATTGGGATATAGACGCCATGGCTGATGCCATCTATGCAATCGTCAAATATCCGGCGATGTACAAGAGCCTGCATGAGCTTGGTATGGCGGAAGTGAACAATATCAAATGGTCCGACGCGGGACTGAAAGTACGCGCGATTTACGATATGGTAATTAACAAGTAACCCCACCCCAACCCTCCCCTCAAGGGAGGGGGGCAAAACGGGAGGGAGAAAAAATAATTCAAAATTCAAAATTAGAGATATGAAAAATATATGTTTTTGCTTCCAGATGCATACCCCTTATCGTCTGAAGCGCTATCGTTTCTTTGAGATCGGTCATGATCATTACTATTATGATGACATGGCTACCGAAGAGCACGTAAACTGGCTGGTAGAGACCTCCTATCTGCCGCTCTGCCGGACCTTGAAAGACATGATCAACCTGAGCAAGGGTAAATTCCACTGCGCGCTAAGCATCAGCGGAACGATGATCGAGATGTTTGAGCAATTCAATCCTGAGATGATCGACATCCTCAAGGAACTGGCGGCAACGAAGAGCGTAGAGTTTCTTGCTACCCCGTATAGCTACTCGCTGGCATCAGAGTACAACGAGACGGAATTCAAGAAACAGCTGAAGCGCCAAGGCGAGTTATTGGAGACCATTTTCGGCGTAAAAGCCCAGACGGTATGGAACACGGAGTTGCTGTACACCGACGAGTCCGCCTACAACCTGAACAAGATGGGTTACAAGACGATCATGACGGAAGGCGCCAAGCACGTGATCAGCTGGAAGACTCCTAACAAGGTATATCAGTCAGCCGGCGCACCCAAGATGAAAGTGCTGCTGCGCAACACCAATCTGAGCGACGAGCTGAGTTTCCATTTCTCTGATCCCAACTGGGGCAATTTCCCGATCGACGCAGAGAAATATGCGAACCAGTTGCAGTCCCTGCCGGAAGGTGAGGATATCATCAATATCTGGGTAGGCGCAGAGACCTTCGGCGTCCGTCAGAACGCAGGCAGCGGTATCTTCGATTTCCTGAAAGCATTGCCGTATTATGTATTGGAACGCGAGATGGGCTTCATGACTCCGTCCGAAGCAGCCAAGAAAATGGCGGCAGAGGATGTGCTGTCGAGTCCGTACCCGTTGACCTGGAGCGGCGAGGCAAAAGACCTGAGCGTATATACAGGCAACGACCTGCAGCAAGAGGCGCTGAACAAGTTGTACGCCGTGGCAGAGCGCGTTCATCTGTGCCAGGACAAGAACCTGAAGACCAACTGGCTTCGCCTGCAGGACGTGAACTACCTGCATTACATGAATCACATCGATCAGGGCGAGACCCAGTTTGAGTCGGCATACGATGCGTTCATCAATTACATGAACGTCCTTTCCGACTTCCTGCAGAGCGTAGAGGAGCAATACCCGACAACCATCGAGAACGAAGAGTTGAACGAGTTGTTGAAGACGATCCGCAACCAGGAAGAGGAGATCCAGGCACTCCAAGCGAAGCTGAAGAAGAAGAAATAACAACCCCACCCTGACCCTCCCCACAAGGGGAGGGAGAAAGGTGAACAGGCTATTTTGTACAAACGACTATTCATAGTATTAGTGCTGTTGGCAGCGGCCCATGTGGTCGCTGCCAAGCCGCTGCGTACCAAGACCGTAGTACGCACATGGCAGATGCCCGGTTACAGTGCCGTTGCGGATACCATCGCTTTTACCGACACCGCCATGCTGAATTACCACGATATCGATGTACAGCAGTTATACTCGCTGAGCAGCGCCACCAACGGCAATGTGTTAGTCTCCTCTATCGAGTCACGCGTGGTACAGGACCGTTTGCGCACGATAGACGATCCTTTCGCATGGAGTCTCACTCCGTATGTCGTGACGCCGCAGCAGCAGCGTTTCTTCAACACCACAACCCCCTACTCCAATGTAGCCTACAAGAAAGGTTTTGTCACCGGACACGAGGAGAACGACATTGATTTCCTATTTACCGCCAATATAGGGAAACGGCTCAATTTAGGTGTCGAGATGGACTATCTGAGTTCCATGGGCCACTATGCGAATACGGCGGGTAAGTTATACCGGGGAAGCGTATGGGGCAGTTACACCGGTGCGCACTACAGCATGCATGCCGCATTCGGCTGGAGCAGGCTGAGTTCATTCGACAACGGAGGAATCCGGGACGTGAACGACCTGAGCAGCAGTCTGAGTGCGGAAGACATACCCGTGAGGCTGAACGCCATGACCGGTTTCCGCTATCTGAGCGGCTATCTGCATAACCAATATTCGATCGCCAACCCGCGCGAATATCACGACTCCATCTATGTGATAGAAGAAGGACGAAGGGTCAAAAAAGACACTGTCAAAGTGGAGTACGTGCCTCTAATGACATTCAGCCATATCTTCGAGACCAACAACTCGAACCGCCGTTATATAGAGAAAACCGCCAACCAGAATTTCTACGACTCCACTTATTATAACACCGACAAGACGAACGACTCTACGGATGTGCTGACTATCCGTAACACGCTGGCTGTCACTTTCTGCGAAGCCTACAACACGAAACTGAGATTCGGCATCACCGCTTTTGCGATGAACGAGTGTCAGCGGTTTATGAACACCAACTGTATCTCTCTCATGCCGTCAGGCGGGACGGGCGACAGCCACCGGTTGCGCCAGAACCGCGTGGACGGAAATATCTATGAATACAACTACCAATGGACGAACAACACGTTTGTCGGCGGCGCGATACACAAACACAGCGGAGCGAACGTGCATTACCATGTAGAAGGCCAGGTATGCGTATTGGGATACAAGATAGGCGAGTTTGACGTACACGGCAAACTGGAGACTCGTTTCAAGGCCGGCAAATACCCCCTGCTGATCTCTGCACGGGCATATGCGAAGAGCGAGACACCCAATTACTACTTGCAACATTTCCGCTCCAACCACTTGAGATGGGATAATGAGTTCGGATTCACTTACCGTTTCATGGGCGGCGCGACAGTCAGTTATCTGTACCAATGGCTGAAACCCCGTATTGATTTCAGTTTTGAGAACCAGACGAATCCCATCTATGTCTCCGCGGCTGACTGGAAGCCGCGCCAGTACAGGGGCAACGTACAGATCATCACAGGCGACGTAGGACTGGATCTGACCACTCCATGGATCAATCTGGAGAACCGCGCCGTGATACAACACTCCACGAATGACAGCGTGATGCCCGTGCCGCTGGTGATCTTGCAGCACCGGCTGTATTACCACGGTACATGGTTCAGGGCATTGGACGCCCAGATAGGTGTGGACCTGCGCTATTTCACGCGCTATCACGCACCGGTATTGTGTCCGGGCACCGGTATGTTTGCCACCCAGCAGGAAACGAATGTAGGCAACTACCCGTGGATGAACGTATATGCCAGTTTCTATGTACGATCCATCCGCCTGCGTTTCTTTGCGCACTACCAACACCTGAACCACCTATTTATGAAGAGTAACACGAACTATCTGACTATGCCGAACTACCCGACTAACCGCGATGTTTTCCGGGCAGGAGTGGCATGGCACTTTTATAATTGAGAATTGAGAATTGAGAATTGAGAATTATTGCCATTTTGGCAGACGGAGACTGACAAAAACAGATTAGCACGATTTTTGCTGTATAGATAAGCATGCAAGTAACACAGAATTTAAATAAGATATTATACTACGCTCACGACGAGGCAGAGCGGTTGAGATGCAAGACGGTAGAGCCGGAACACTTATTGCTCGCCATTATCCGTTTAGGCGAAGGTTCGGCATATGAGCTGCTTCGTCAGGCTAATGTAGAGTTTGCCACCGCGAAAGCGCAGTTGGACAAAGAGCTGCGCGTCGAGCGTCATACGCTGGCAGAACCGGTGACACGCAGTCCGCAGGTGGAACGCATCCTGCGTATTGCAGAGGGAATCAGCCGCGAGTACCAGACCGAAGTGATCGGTTCCGTTCATCTGCTGCTTGCCATCATGCGGGAGCAGATCAACCGGTGTGCGACCTATCTGGAATCGCAATGGGGGCTGAGTTATCCGCTGTTGGTGGAGTTATACGGTCAGCCGCACCTCTCGACGAACTATCCCAAAGACGGTTCCGAATCGATGGGCGATGTGAATGACAGCAGTTGGCAGCCGCAGCGCAACGCGCGCAAGAACAACGCCACTACGGCGTTGGACAAATACGGTCATGACCTGACCCGTCAGGCCGAGCAGGGATTGTTGGATCCGGTAGTAGGCCGCGAGGTGGAGATCGAACGCGTGATACAGATACTCAGCCGGCGCAAGAAGAACAATCCTATCCTGATCGGCGAACCGGGTGTCGGCAAATCAGCCATTGTAGAAGGTCTGGCATTGCGGATCATGAGTAATGAAGCCGGTGCGCTGCGGGGCAAACGTATCGTGACCTTGGATATCGCCTCCATGGTAGCCGGCACCACGTACCGCGGTCAGTTTGAGGAGCGCATGAAACAAGTGCTCACCGAACTTCAGAACCACCCGGAGATCATCCTTTTCATCGACGAGATACATACCATTATCGGTGCAGGCAACGCATCCGGTTCGCTGGATGCGGCAAACATACTGAAACCGGCTTTGGCGCGCGGCGAGGTACAATGTATCGGAGCCACCACCACCAGCGAGTATGCCAAGTCAATCGAGAAAGACGGAGCGTTGGAACGGAGGTTCCAGAAAGTACAGGTCCGTCCGACGACGAGCGAAGAAACGGTAAATATCCTGGAGCGGCTCAGCGCCCATTACGCCGACTATCACCACGTAGTTTATACAGAAGAAGTCATCCGCACCTGTGTCAGTCTGAGCGAGCGGTATATCACCGACCGTGCTTTTCCTGACAAAGCGATAGACGTGATGGACGAGGTAGGCGCACGCAGCCATGCGCGCCAGAACGCCATCGGCGAACCGGGCGAAGCCCCTTATATCATCACGACGGACGATGTAGCAGGGGTGGTCAGTATGATCTCCGGCGTACCTGTCCAGCGCGTAGCGACGGCAGAGAACGAGCGGCTGCGCACGATGGGCGACACGTTAAAACGCCGTATCATAGGTCAGGACAAAGCGGTAGATACCGTTGTCCGCGCTATCCAGCGGAGCCGTCTGGGTCTGCGGGATCCGAAACGCCCGATCGGCACCTTCTTCTTCCTCGGTCAGACGGGTGTAGGCAAGACCTATCTGGCACAATGTCTGGCGGAAGAGATGTTCGGCAGCAAGGATGCGCTGGTACGGTTTGACATGAGCGAATATATGGAGAAGCACACGGTAAGTCTGCTGGTAGGCGCGCCTCCGGGTTATGTAGCCCATGAGGACGGCGGCAAGCTGACCGAGGCGGTGAGAAGGAAGCCCTACTCGATCGTGCTCTTCGACGAGATAGAGAAAGCCCATCCTGATATTTTCAACGTGCTGCTTCAGGTACTGGACGAAGGCCGTTTGACGGACCGTCAGGGACATATCGTTGATTTTAGGAATACGATTATCGTACTGACGAGCAACGTAGGTACAAGGCAGTTGCAGGAGTTCGGGAGCGGAATCGGTTTCGGCGCGGAAGAGATGGACAGCAAGCGCGCCCACGACATGCTGCTCAAGGCGCTGCAGAAACAGTTCCCGCCGGAGTTTGTGAACCGTATTGACAATGTAGTCACCTTTGATCCGCTGAGCCGCGAGACCATAGCGCAGATCGTACGGATAGAGGTAGGCTTGCTGCAACAGCGGATGAAAGCGCAAGGCCATCAGTTGAGTGTTTCTCCGGAAGCTATCAAACAGCTGGTAGAGAAGAGCTATGACACGAAGAACGGTGCCCGTCCTGTGAAACGCGCCGTGCAGACCTATCTGGAAGACCCGCTGACAGATATCCTGCTGCGCAGACCCAATCAGAAAAAAATAACCATCAAACAAATACAATTATGACAGTAGAAATCACGGACGCTAACATCAAGGATGTGATTGCGTCAGGCAAACCTGTAGTAGTAGATTTTTGGGCGGCATGGTGCGGTCCTTGCAAAATGATGCTGCCTATTCTGGAAGAGTTGTCGAACGAATATGAAGGCAAAGTAGTTGTCGGCAAACTGAACGTGGATGACAATCCCGATACCTGCGAAGAATACGGCATCATGAACATTCCGACGATGCTGTTCTTCCAGAACGGTGAGCTTGTAAACCGTCACGTAGGCGCATGCCGCAAGCAGGATTTGGCGCAACTTTTCGACAGTTTGCTATAAAAAAGCAGGGTTTAAGGCAAAAAAATACGAAATTACTTGCATATTTGAAAAAAAAGCAGTAATTTTGCGCGCTTTTTTGCGCGCGGTCCGGTAGCTCAGCTGGATAGAGCAACAGCCTTCTAAGCTGTGGGTCTCGGGTTCGAATCCCGACCGGATCACCTCGCCGCAGGCGAGCATAATAATAGGACATATTATATATGCGTCAATTAAAAATCACAAAATCAATCACCAATCGTGAGTCAGCAAGTCTCGACAAGTATCTGCAAGAGATCGGTCGAGAGGAGTTGATATCGGTTGACCGTGAGGTAGAATTGGCCGGTCGTATCCGTAACGGAGACCGCGCAGCGTTGGAAGAACTTGTCAGAAGTAATCTACGCTTTGTAGTATCAGTAGCCAAGCAGTATCAGAACCAAGGATTAGGATTGCCCGATTTGATCAACGAGGGCAACTTAGGTTTGATTAAGGCTGCCGAAAAATTTGATGAGACTCGTGGTTTCAAGTTTATTTCCTATGCTGTATGGTGGATTCGCCAATCGATCCTCCAGGCATTGGCCGAGCAGAGCCGTATTGTGCGTTTGCCGTTGAACCAGGTAGGTTCGATGAACAAGATCAACAAGGCCCTGCAGCGTTTCGAGCAAGAGCACGAGCGCAGGCCGAGTGCTGAAGAGTTAGCAGAAGCACTGGACATGCCGGTTGACAAGATTGCAGAGACGCTGAAGATGTCGGGTCGTCACGTGAGTGTCGATGCGCCGTTTGTAGAAGGAGAGGACAACAGTCTGATCGACGTAATGGTCAACGAAGATTCGCCTAATGCGGACCGTGGCCTGATAAACGAGTCACTCTCCACCGAGATCAACCGCGCGTTAGCCACACTCACCCCGCGTGAGGCAGACATCCTGCGTAAGTTCTTCGGAATCGGTACCCCTGAAAAGACGCTGGAGGAGATCGGCGACGAGTTGCATCTCACCCGCGAGCGCGTACGTCAGATTAAGGAGAAAGCAATCCGCAAACTGAATTCGGGTCAACGAAGTCATATCTTGATGACTTACCTTGGTTAAGTAAAATGCCTCCGGAAAGGGAGGCATTTTTTATTTACCATTTATTCATTTACCATTTATTCATTTACCATTTGGTCATTTAGCATTTACCATTTGGTCATTTACTATTTGGTCATTTATATTTAATCGAAGAGGGTTGGCTGGTCATTTTCCATCTTCTTGAGTATAGCCCGCATGAGCGTTTCGCGGATGAGGCGGCTTTTGTTGGACACGCCGTATTTCTCGCAGAACCGATCCAGTGTGCGCAATTCGCTCTCGTTGAGCAAGATTGAGACTTTATATTCGCGGGGCTGTTTTTTCAATGATTTGTGGTTTGTGGTTTGTAATTTGTAATTTGTAATTTGTAGTTTGTAATTTGTGGTTTGTGGTTTGGGATTAAGGGATTCATTAGAAATAAAGCGCCAGTTTCAGGCCTGACGTAACCAGACTTCGTCCCGAGCGTGCGGTAAACTCATTTCCGTCAATTACAGTAACGGACGGCACGATAGCCTGCTGGAACTGGGCGAAAGCCATCAGAGCGACAGCCGTTCTGGGGTTGATCCGGCAGCGGTATCCGAAATCGACACCGGCATAAAGCCCTCCGAGGTATTCCTTAGACAACGCTATTCCATAACCTACCGCTACACCGAAAGCGGGTGCATGTTTGGTTTCCGTCAGCGGCATCCTTAATGCAGCCTGAACCGGCAGGAAGTTATATTTCTCCTCACCGAGGAACAATCCATGATAACCTACTCCCGCCCCCACGAACAGATGACGGTCTCCAATATGATGCGAGCCGACAAGCAGATCAACGCTGAAAGCCCCTCCTACCGCCTCATTCGGGTTCACCGCCGCTCCTCCGGCGAGTTCAAGAAGGATGGAGGCCTTCTTATTTACCATTTGGTCATTTTCCGTTTGGTCATTTTCTTCCGTGTCTTTCTGCTCCGTTTCGTCGGAAAGGATCTCCTGCACTTCCGCGCGCGGGTATTGGAAGCGCGCGCCTTCGGCATCACGGAGAATAACGACTTCCTCATTCTGGAAGACGATCGTTCCTTTCACGCGTGCGCCTGTACGTAATAATAAGGTTTCCGCGTGCGCGCATAGGCAGAAGGCGCAAAACAGGATCAGAAATATGAATTTTTTCTTAGCCATTCGGCATGATTTGTTTAATTCGGCTGCAAAGTTACGTAAAAATTTGCATTTGTGCAAATTTATTTGTTATTTATGGCTTCAAGAGGCCTAAATTAAGCCAATTCGAAATCAATCTGGCTTCTATTGAGGTCCACCCGGATCACTTGTACCATAACGGGGTCGCCCAGAACGAAGTCTTCCGGATGCTCGATGAGTTCCATGCGTATCAGTCCTTCGCAGTGGCTGTCGTCGAGTTGCACGAAGAACCCGAAATCCATGATTGATACGATATGTCCGGGTAGTATTTCTCCCAGATGATCTGCCATCCACATAGCCTGGAACTGCTTAACGGAGTCCCGTTCCGCCTGCGCCGCGTCCTGCTCGCAAGCGGAGCAATGCTCACACATGAGTTCGAGTTCTTCTCTGGTCAGCGACTCTTTTTTCCCGGTCAGGATATATTTCTCCACGAGGCGGTGTACCATCAAGTCCGGGTACCGTCGGATAGGCGAAGTGAAATGGGTGTAATGCGAGAACGCCAGCCCGTAATGACCGATGTTATAAGTCGAATAGACGGCTTTCGCCTGTGCGCGAATGGTAAGCATATCTACGACTCTTTGCATCGCATCGCCTTTCACCCGTTTGCCGTTGAGGCGTTTAAACTTCTTGATCTCCTCCAGTTTATCGTAGTCCGGGAGGTCATGCACGCGGTATACGAACGGTCTTCCCGACCCTGCTTCTTTAGCCACAGTACGGTTCGCCAGCAGCATGAATTCCTCGATGAGATGGTGGGCTTCGTTTGGCTGCTCAAAATAGATCTCCACGGGATGATGATGTTCGTCGAGCCGGAACCGCATCTCGTCCTGTTCAATAGTCAGCGCACCATTGGCTATCCGTTCCGCCCGGAGCTTGAGCGCGATGGCGTTCAGGGTTTGTAAGGCGGCCGATATCTCGGTATCACGATATTTCGGTATTTCGAGACCTTTTAAGATTTCCTGCGCTTCGTCATAGTTGAGTCGTGCATCGGATCGGATGACGGTTCGGCAGATTTTGTGTTTTACTACGCGCGCGTTATTATAAATAGGAGTGCCCTCCGCGTCCAGCGGGACCTCAAAGGTAAAGATGACGGACATACATAGTTTGTCCTCTCCCGGGCGGAGGGAACATTTGTCGTTGCACAGTTCTTCGGGCAGCATCGGGATGACGCGGTCCACCAGATAGACGGATGTACCGCGCTGGTAGGCCTCGTCGTCGGTCTTCGTACCGGGTTTGACATAATACGACACATCGGCGATGTGGATACCGATACGGTAATTTACCATTTCTAATCTCCCTCCGGTCGAACGATCTGCTTCGCCGTATGGGTCATTTACCATTTGGTCATTTATTATCTCGAACGAGATAGCGTCGTCGAAGTCTTTTGCATCCGCCGGATCGATAGTAAAGGTGAAGACATCGCGCATGTCACGGCGGCGTAGAATCTCTTTTTCGTCTATCATAGAATGCAAATTAAAATACACAAAATCATAAAATCAGGTGCAAAATTACTAAAAATCTTGCATATCTCAAAAAAAAATAGTAATTTTGCGGCGATTTTTATACATAGACGTCCTAGAAACCCTAGGAAGCCTATGAAAATGTGTGCAAAAAGAAGAACCAAAATAAAAAAATATATATCAATGAAAGTAAAAGTAAGTAATGTAAACCAGCCGATTTGGAAAGAATGTAACATCCACGCGACCCTACCGGCTGATTTGAGCAAACTGCAGGAGTTGGCCTACAACCTATGGTGGACCTGGAATGCCGCAGCCAAAGATTTGTTCCGGTATGTGGACACTGACGCCTGGCATCGCGCCAACTCGAACCCGATTGTGATGTTGAACATCCTGAGCTACGACCGCATGGTAGAGTTGTCGAAGGACGAGAAATTCATGAAGAAGCTGAACGATGTATATGCAGAGTTCCGCGCTTACATGGATACTCCGAAGGACAAGAAGAAACCGACCATCGCCTATTTCTCGATGGAATACGGTCTGACCCATGTGCTGAAAATTTATTCCGGCGGTCTTGGAATTCTCGCTGGCGACTATATCAAAGAAGCCTCGGATTGCAACGTAGATATGACGGCAGTAGGATTCCTCTACCGTTACGGTTATTTCACCCAGACGCTGTCTCCGGAGGGTCAGCAGATCGCCAATTACGAGGCGCAGAACTTCTCCAACCTGCCTATCACGCAGATGAAGGAAGCCGACGGATCGAACATGGTTATCGAGGTGCCGTATCCGGGTCGCACGGTGAAGGCATATCTCTGGAAGGTAGCAGTAGGCCGTATGGATCTGTATCTGCTGGATACGGACAACGAGCTGAACAGCGAATGGGACCGCCAGATCACGCACCAGCTTTACGGCGGCGACTGGGAGAACCGTATCAAACAAGAGATTCTTCTGGGTATCGGCGGTGTGCTGGCGTTGAAGAAATTAGGCATTAAGAAAGATGTATATCACTGCAACGAGGGTCACGCCGCACTGATGGGCTTGCAGCGTCTGGTGGATCTGGTACAGGAAGAGGGTCTGACCTTCAACCAGGCCAAGGAAGTAGTCCGCGCAAGCGGTCTGTACACCTGCCACACCCCTGTTCCCGCCGGCCACGACTATTTCGAGGAAGGCCTGTTCTACAAATACATGAACGAATATGCCGGCAAACTGGGTATCGAATGGCATGACCTGATCGGCATGGGCCGCGTCAATCCGGACGACAACACCGAGAAATTCTCGATGAGTGTCTTTGCACTCAACACCTGCCAGGAGGCAAACGGCGTAAGCTGGCTCCACGGCGAGGTAAGCAAGAAGATGTTCAGCCCGGTATGGCCCGGTTATTTCCCGGAGGAGCTGCATGTGGATTACGTCACCAACGGCGTACATATGCCTACCTGGGCAGCACACGAATGGAAAGAGATATACCAGAAATATCTGCCGAAAGAGTGGATGGGCGACCAGTCGAATCTCGAGATGTGGAAGCCGTACGCAGATATCCCTGATGCAGAGATCTGGGCTACGCGTATGAGCTTGAAGCGCAAGATGATGGACTATATCAAGGAGAAGTTCCGCGAGGACTGGATGAAGAGCCAAGGTGATCCTGCCCGTATCGTCCGTGCGCTGAACGAGATGAACCCGAACAACCTGATTATCGGTTTCGGCCGCCGTTTCGCCACCTACAAACGCGCTCACCTGCTCTTCACAGACCTGGAGCGTCTGGAGAGGCTGGTGAACAACCCCAATTATCCGGTGCAGTTCCTCTTCACCGGCAAGGCTCACCCGGCAGACGGAGGCGGTCAGGGTCTGATCAAACGTATCATCGAGATCAGCCGTATGCCGCAGTTCCTGGGCAAGATCATCTTCCTGGAGAACTACGATATGCGTCTGGCCAAACGTCTGATCAGCGGTGTAGATATCTGGCTTAACACGCCTACCCGTCCTCTTGAGGCATCCGGTACATCGGGCGAGAAAGCGCAGATGAACGGCGTGCTGAACTTCTCCGTCAAAGACGGATGGTGGTACGAGGGTTACGTAGAGGGCGCAGGCTGGGCGTTGACCGAGCACCGCACCTACGAGAACCAGGCACACCAGGATCAGCTCGACGCCGCAACCATCTACCAGATGCTGGAGAACGAGATCATTCCGCTCTACTACGCGAAGAACAGCAAGGGCTACAGCCCCGAATGGATCCAGTATATCAAGAACTCCGTCACGAAGATCACGCCGCGTTTCACGATGAAGCGTATGATGGACGACTATTTCAGCAAGTTCTATTTCAAACTGGCGAAACGCCACAAGCTTCTCAGTGCGGACCACTACAAGGTAGCCAAAGAGATTGCGGCATGGAAAGAGAACATAGTAGAGCATTGGGACGAGATAGAGGTGGTTTACAAATCAGAAAACCTGCAAAACCTCAATGTAGGCGACAAGGTTCAGATACAGGTAGAACTGGACACCCACGGTTTGAACGACAAGGGCATCGGCGTAGAGCTGGTAGCCATCCGCACCTCGACCCACAACAACGACAAACTCTACGAAGTAGAGCCGCTGAAGTTGGTGAAGAGCGAAGGCAGCCACTTGTTCTTCGAGAATGTCTATCAGTTGGATTATGCCGGCGGCATGAAGTTCGGATTGCGCATGTATCCGCAGAACGAGCTGCTCCCGCACCGCATGGACTTCTGCTACGTGAGATGGATTTAACGTCGCGCGAGCTACGGCTCTCGCTCTCCCCACAAATATAAAATTTTCGGGGACCCCATTTTAAGGAGATTTCGGATACCGGAATCTCCTTTTTCTTGTAAAAATGTAGATTTTTACACTTTTTTTGTGGAAAAACTTGCAGATTTGAAAAAAACGCAGTAACTTTGCAACGTTTATTTGGAATAGTGCGCGAACTATGCGCCTTTACCATCTAAATAAACAAGCATCCACGCTGGAGGGAAATGTCTCTCATAAAGGGTGGAAATTAGACATAAATAAAAGACGTTTATTGACGTTGTTTGCGACTCCCAAAAACTTCGCAACTTTTTGATACAGAGCGAACAACAACCAATGAATGTCCTCGGGATGTGTAAGCCCAGTCTCCGTGCCTCACCGCACGGAATCGGTCTGCATATTCGGCGTGGAATTCGGTTGTTTTTCTTCTGGCAACAGGCATTGCGAAGGCCTATGGGAGCGTGAAAAACTAATTGATTTTCACGCTTTTTTCATGCGTGTCAATCAACCAAAAATGATCTTTGAAATAATGTGTACTTATAGGAAATAGGAGAAAATGACATAAAAAATCATTTTCTTACTCAAAAGTCTTGCGTATTCCAAATATTTGTTGTACCTTTGCAGCGTCAAAGGTAACGTACAACAAAGAAAGGAGGTTGATATGCAAGCAGCATTAGCACAAAATTATGATGTAGTACAAGTAAAAGTGCCGCATTTAGAGTTAAAGCGATTCAAAGCTATCGCTAAGGCTTTAGGATGTATGGTAGAGACCTTGACCCCTCTGGAACGTTCTCTCCGCGAGGCTGAACAAGGGAATATTATTCACTATGACTCGTTGGAGGATTTAATCAAGGAGATTGGCTGATGTATACCGTGAATATCACTCCGCAATTCCGACGCGATGCGAACAAGTGTAAGAGAAAAGGGAAAAGAATGGAACTTCTGTGGGAGGCTGTACGGATATTAGTACGTGAAGGGGTTCTACCTGAATCATACAAGCCTCATATGCTACGCGATGAATACGCAGGTTTATGGGAGTGTCATATTGAGGACGATTGGTTGCTGATCTGGCGGCAGAATGACAAGCAACTAACCTTGTTGCTAACTAACACAGGTTCTCACGAATATCTATTTGGTAAGAAGTAGGACGATCCATCCCATCCTTCATTTCCTATAAGCAGCAATTCCGAAAGGGGTTGTTGCTTTTGTTTGTACACAATATGTTACTAACAACAAAAGTAAAAGAAAAAGCTTCGTCCATTAGGTCATGGAGAATTTGCCTTGACTTGGCGATTCGAACGGAAGGGATAGCGGGGAGCGTAATCCCGACATAGACAACCATCCGACGACAACAATAATAAAAACACATAACACAAATGACAAACTTTAAACTTAATCATAAAGGACTAATTAGAAGCAGTAAATTTGCTGTCACCTTCGATTGTCACCCGACGGTCAGCCGACGGTCGCGTATGACACCTATATGACGCTAAAGACATTCTGAATACTGAATAACACAAAACACCGAATAATATAAAAACACTATATATAAATCATGAAAAATATTAACATTATGAAAAACATACATTCTTTTATCAAATCAAATTGTGGAATCGGCGGTATCTCGTCGGTATCCCGTCGGTATCTTGTATTACTCATAACCCTCCTCTCCCTCGGAGTTGGAAATGTTTGGGGAAATAAGGGATTTAATAGTAGTCAAGCCTGGAACATACAATACTATACCAGTGGAAATGCCAATAATTGGTTACCTGTTGATGGAAATGACATGGGAAGTACATACAATATGGGAGTGATGACTAATTTCTATCTTAAAGGTTGCTGGGTAAAGACTTGGTCTGACAATAATTGGACTACGGAAAAATGTAGAGTATATTATTGGATTGATGGAGGAGATTCTGGTAGCGATTATATGCTTCAATATAATTCCGAGTCCAATTCCAATCGTACATGGACTTGGGATAATGACTTGAATTATAATGTCATAGAAAAAGCTGGTACCACCCCTGGTTATCACACTTTAAAGTTAAAATGGAAACTGGACGAGGCAAATGATTATCAATCTTCAGAATGTGGCGTCCAATATATTTATCCAGGCTTTACTACAACTAGCACAAGCCATACTTTTGCTAATACTACTGTTGGAAGCACGAAAGACGAGACCATCTCGTTTGGCACACACTACGGAACTGCCTTAACAACAGGCAACTGTGCTATCTCAGGCACTAATGCAGGCGATTTTCAGGTTATTAGTATCAACGAATCAGGCGTTACCGTACGCTTCAAACCTACTACAGCGGGCAATAAGTCTGCATCTTTGACCATCACAGATGCTCATAGTAAAACCTGCACGATTACATTGAGCGGTAAAACACAATACACGGTAACCTACAACAAAGGTACATACGGAACAGGAAGCGACCAAACTGCTAACAAGGTATATGGTACAAATTTGACTCTAGCCAACAGTGGTTATTTCACGTATACTGGTCATGCTCAGACGGCTTGGAATACCAATATAAGCGGAGAAGGAGGAACAGAATATGCTCTTAATGGCACTTATTCAACGGAAGCTGCAATTACTCTTTATCCTAAATGGGATTGGGCTACTTATACTATAACCTTGGCTGCAGGGCTAGGCGGATCGGGAAGCGGTTCATTGACAGTTACTTATAACAACTCCGCTATTAACTCAGGCATGACTCATAACCTCACCAATACCGGCTATCATTTAGATGGTTTTTATCCATCTCAAGAAAGTTCGCTCAAAGTTCTTAATGCAGATGGAACATTTGCTGCAAGCAATGTTGAGGGATATATATCAAGCGGCAGATGGAGCCATGATGGGAACTGTACTCTCCATGCTCATTGGGCGGCAAACACCTATAAAATTACTTTTGATGCCTCCACTAACAGTGGAACTATTATCAATAATGGTACCTCCTATGAAGAAGGCGGCGCACGCAAGATAACCGCCACCTATGGTTCAACAGTATCCGGCACAATGCCTACAGCTCAAAAAAATGGTTATTATTTCAAAGGTTGGTACACAGAAGCAAGCGGAGGTTCGCAAGTTATTGATGCTTCCGGTGTTTGGCAAAACGTAGGCGGATATACCAACTCCAGTAAAGAATGGAAAAGAGCGGAAAACACCACCCTTTATGCCCAATATGGGACTCCGACCATCAGCGCTACTTTCTCTCCGGCATCTGTACTGCCGCTTGGGACTGTGACCGTAACTCCTTCTTTCGACTATGCCCCCGAAGGAAGTCATATTTTATGCTATGTATTGACAACGGGAGGCGGAGATGAAATGGAAGTGCAGCCGGAGTTCATACGGGGCGATGGATATGCCGTCAGTTTTGAAGCACCGGCTACGCCGGGCACGTACTCCGTGGATATCCGTCTCTTCAACGCAAGCGATCACAGTTGTGCAGACCGCGAAACGGGGCTCGTTAGCACCTACAGCCATCTCAATTCATTCACGGTGGAGGCATCCAACGCCGTTACCGTCCAATACAAATGCGGCAACGTAGAGTTGCGTCCATCTACGACTATCTATGCCACCTCAACGCAAACCTCCGGAGCCGTTACAGCTCCTGAGATTCCGGGATTAGTATTCTCTCGCTGGACGACCGGAGCAAATGTTAGTTTTGCCGGTGGTTCTACTGCCACAGATCGAACGGTAAGTGTGAACGCTTCTGCAGCAGGAACATTGACGGCGGAATATACTCAAGGTCCTTTGTTCTTCAAGAACACAAAAAATTGGGACAAGGTTTATGTGTATTTTTACAAAAACACCAGTTATTTTACGACAAACTCCTCAGGTTCTGAAGGAACAGGTTCTAACAAAGATAATACAAATTTCATTTCAGGTCCTTACTTAATGACATTGATGGAAGGAACAGATGAAGTATATTATTACAATGGAGATATTCCTGCAAATGCAGCCACCTTTGCATTTACAGATAAAGAAATGAATAACTACAACTATTTCGCCGGAAGTACGACAACTCCATGTGAAGTTGTGCGTGTTACGAGCGTTAATGCAAACAAACCTATGATCGTTCCAGTAGGAAATGGCGCACTTTGGAATCAGAAAAAAGCACGATACTATGGACATGACGAAGCACCTATCTTAATGGATTGGGGGTATAACTTACGTGGTGTGTTCAATAATTGGAGTTCGACGAAAAACGAATTCACTTCTACGAGATTAGGCGATTTGAGTTTTACAACAACAGCATACTTAGATGCTGCAAATGCTACTTATCAGTGGAAGGTCTATAATGGTAATTTAGGATATGGTTTATCGGGTACTCCAACTCTTACCCAAGCGTCCCCGACATCCAGCAATCTTGCAAGTTATGATGCCAATGGTTATAACCTACAAGTTCAATCCAATATCGCTGGCGAATATACCTTTACTCTTAATTATGGTTTAGGCACCGGAACAGGAAACACCAATGGTGCGAGTGTGGAAAGTGCACTTACTTCGAACATGAAAGTTACTGTCACCTACCCTGTTGTGGCGGGGGACTTCCGGCTGGTATATACCGGCGGCGCAAATCCCCATCCGGGCAATGTAGTGAAAAAACGCGCTGACGGAGTGGATATAGTAGATATGTATGTAGCAGCAGGGCAGTCCGACGCCCTCAAAGTACAATCCTGCACAGCAGTATCTGCTTCCAGCGTTACATGGGGAAGTCTTTCCGCTCCGACTTATGCAGAGGACGTAGATTTCTCTTCTATCCTTTCCGCAGGCGGCACGGGCGTGTATAGTTTCACCATTGAGCAAAACGAGAACGGAACGGCTTATAAAATCACCAAAGTAGAGAAATACACCGGACGGTTCTATGTCCGCACCAACTGCGTCAATGACGACAAATGGAACTACAAAGACTCCAAAGATGCACACGCCATGACCTATTCCGAGTACTCTACTACCCTGACCAAGAAACCCTTCAGCCACTACTACGTCAAAGACATTCACGGTACCAGCGGAAGCTCTGTCAATATCCGCTTCACCGTAGCTACGGAGAACAGCGAAGCGATCACGGATACGGTCTTTGGCGGCGAGACCGAAGGAGATTACAAAGACAACTGGGGAAATGAGAGCTTGACTACTACAGCCAATGTCCGCTTCACATACAATCAAGCCACCAACAAAATCTGGCGCGCCTACACTATCGGTCCAGAGAATGACAATTATATGGTATTGAGAAGCGGAAGCGGTGTCTATAAGTACAACAACGGGACAAAAGGAGCTGCAAGTACTGCCATCAAATTTAATGACATGAACAACTGGGTATATCAGGTGGACGTATTTGCGGACGCAGGTACATATGTCAAACTGACAGCTCTTTTCAATAGTGTCACGCAATACATAAAAGGTATTGAAAGCGCCGGTACAGACGGAACAGAATGGAACGCCGACGACGCCGAACTACTTCTTTCCAGTTCTAAAGCAACCACAGAGCACATGCGAGTCACATACGATTTCAAAACGGACCGTATGATTATCGCCTGGCTACCTTCAAATACGATTACAACAAACATCGATCTGGATGCTGACGTTTTATTGATCCGCAGACACCAGGAAGCCGGACAATCCATCACCATCTCAGAAGCCAACAAACTGCAATCCGTCAAGACCGTTTATGGCGTAATGCAGTTTGACAAGGACTACCTCAACGATGTTACCAAATCGCGTTACAGCCGCGACCTGTACTGGATTTCCTTCCCGTTTGAGGTCAAACTGAGCGACGTATTCGGTTTTGGTACATATGGTCAGCACTGGATCATTGAATACTACGACGGCAAAGCGCGTGCGCAAAAGGGCTACTGGGCTGACAGTCCCGGCTTCTGGGAGTTCGTAACACCCGACATGCGCGATACATACGTCCTTGAAGCCAATAAAGGTTATGTGCTGGCACTCGATCTGGACGAATTGGGAGACGGCGACAACGGTTCTACTCTGTCCAATGTATGGAATAACAGCGTCACATCCATTTATCTCTATTTCCCATCCAGTACTACTATCGGAGACTTGGAGAATGTAAGTTCGGTGACGGTAGATGTGGACCAAGAAGGCTATCAATGTACCATCAACCGCCACACTCAAGCAGAGAAAGAGGAAGGAACAGACACGGATATCAATAAGAACCGTACCGTGGCGGACAGCTACTGGCACATGATTGGTGCGCCGAGCTACGCAAACGCCGGGCGGACCTCGGATTTGGGAAATGCCATGCCTGAGACCACCATCACTGATAACCTGCTCTATGTCTATGAGTGGAACCCGACAACCAACCTGTATAATGTGCATAGTACGTCCTCTATGACGTTCGACGCGATGCGTTCATACATGGTGCAATACAACGGTGCCAATATCACTTGGACCAACGTGACGGCACACCCATCCGGCATCGTGGCACGACGCAGACAGAAAGCAGAAGATACCCGTTTTGCGGAATTCAGTCTGAATATGGCGCGCAACGGGGAAAGTTTGGATCATACCTATGTCCGGTTAACAGACAAGGAAGAAGCGACTGCTAATTTCGACTTCAACCTTGATCTGGCAAAAGAATTCAACGGCAACCATGCCAACATCTACACCATTATAGAAGGCTATATGCCTGCGGCGGGTAACTGCTTGCCGCTATCCGCTACTGAGACGACCCTCGTGCCGGTAGGTGTGCAAATCAGCGAAGCGGGAGAATACACCTTCGCTATACCGGACGGCACAAGCGGTGTCGGAGTGACCCTCATTGACAACGAGACCGGTTCACGCACAAGCCTCAGCGCACTCGATTACACAGTAAACCTCACCGCCGGAGAATACACCAACCGCTTCGTCCTGGAGATCTCGCCGGTACAGAGTACCCCGACGGGAATTGGGAACGAAGAAATCGTAAATCGTATATCGTCCCATCGTAAATTATTGATTGACGGTATCTTGTATATAGTGCGCGACGGCAAGATGTACGACGCCTGCGGCGTAAGAGTAAAGTGAAAAATAAAAGTTGGAAAGTGAAAGTTGAAAGGGAAAAAGAAAATGAAAACGAAACTTTGTATATTCGCTTTATTGATAGTTGCTTGTAGTGGCATGAATGCACAGTCATTCTCTGCCGCCACGGGAAATAGTGCTATTCAGAGCCACCAGATCATGCAAGCAGGTTCTGCATATGATGGCACCGTCTATGCGCCGTTTGACAATACCGTTCCTTCGGAGCAAAGCGCCGTGGGAGCAAGTTATTCGCCAGCCAAGGCACCCAGTGGTCCGCGCAGAAGTTTCGACAAACCCACAAACCCGGGAAACCAGTCAAACGACTATCCCCTCGGAGACGGATTGCTGCCGCTCATGCTCATGGCGCTCGCCTTCGCCGGAGCGACTTACTTCCTCCGCAAGCGCGAAACAGAAACCAAGTAAAGCATGACAACCTCATAGCGCCACGAAGCACTGTTCTTCGTGGCGCTATTTATACAAATTTATACAAAAGTACAAAAAATATTGAATTTTCCGCAAAAAAATTTGCGTGAATAAATATTTTTTTGTACTTTTGCACCGTCTTTCAAAGAAAGACTGTCGTTTGGGACTCCCAAAACTTCGCAATTTTGTATGTTCCAGTCCAAACAACGCCTACTGAAAAGGCGGTGTTTTGTCGTTATAGATACTAAATAGCGAAGTTTGAACCATGAGACACAGATTTACATATCTATTATTATTTTTAGGCTTTGCCTATGCTTGCGCGCAAGATTATGGTTCGCAGGCGTATCCGGCACAGCAAGATTTCCAGAGCCATCAGATGATGAGTTCCGGCAGCGTGTATGGCGGCACGGTCTATGCGCCTTTTGACAACACCACTCCCTCCGAGCAAAGCAATGTAGGCGCGCAGTCGCCCAACAGAGCCCCCGGCGGTCCGAGAAGGGGATTTGATATCGGTGGTGAATATGGAAGAGACGAGAAATATCCCGTAGGCGAGCCATGGATCCTGATGGCTTTTGCCGCTGCTTTTGCCGGAGAAATAGCTCTCCGGAAAAGGAACAGGGCGAGAGATTAGAAACACAGCCTGCCTCGGGGCTATAAACGGAGGAAAACGACCTTTGACATAGTGAAAAAGACTAAAAATTAGTACATCAACCCAAACAGCCACAACGGCAGTTTGCTACCTACAGGGTATTCGATGTTATCAGCTGCGATATAGGCAGCAGGTTCTTTAGCTATCTGCTTGCCGTCTTTGGATTTGCCTCCTATCTCGAATGAGAGTTCATGGTCGATGAGATAGTCCCCTGTTTTGCTATACTCAACTTGATGCGCATAACTCAATTGGTTACAGAAAAACGTCTCGCGCATTGTGCCGATATTTGGTTCCTTGAGCGATAACGCTTGCAGCAGATTGGTGTTCTCCATGAGAATCTTATCCGGTTTCTGCATCTTTTTGACGGACATATCATCCGAATAGAGCAACCGGATGAGTTTGGCTTCGTGCAGGTATTGCAGATAGGCGAGCATAGTAGTTCGGGCTATTCCTGTGAGCGTCGAGAGTTTGGTTATATCTACTAACATGGGCACTTCCGTAGAGATAATAGCCAGCAGGGCTTTCATCTTGCGGATATTACCGACATCAACCTTGCGGAGCTGCGGCAGTTCAATATTGAGCAGTAAATCAACGGTATTTTCTACGCGTTGATTATAAACCGTGAATCCTTCTGTTCCAAACGGATAATAACCTTGTTTGAGATAGTGCGGGAAAAACTCCAAAGGATGACATTTATCCAATACCTCATTGACTATATCGTGACTGTTTTGCAGAATATCGGTCAAGGTGACACGCGGCAGAGTTATATTGTGGTATATTTGCACATATTCGCGGAAAGAGAGGCCTTGCATATCGTAACTTAGGCAACGGCGAGACAAGTCCGCTTGGGCGTTCAGTATATGCAGCAACGACGATCCTGTAAAGATCACACGCAGCGGTTTGAAGGTATCATAGATTTCTTTGATATCCATGCTCCAATCCGGATAGGTGTGTACCTCGTCAATAAGCAGCAACTCTCCGCCTTGACGATAGAACTGCTCTGCGGTATCAATCAGGCTATGCGTACTGAAGTAGGAGTTATCCAAACGCACGTACAAAGATTTATGATTGCGGTTGTCCTGATAATGGATCTTTTGATATTGAAGCAAGAGAGTTGTTTTGCCTACTCCACGTGCTCCACGGATAGCTATCAATCGCGATTCACTCCAAGGAATATCATCCATAAGCGAACGAATAAATTGGGTAGATGTGTCTTTCAACAAATCTGAATTGCGTGTAAACAATGTATCCATAGTGGTACGATTTATTAAATTCGCCGCAAAATTACAAAAATTATTTTATATACGCAACACTTTTTCATAAAAATCGTTTTACACGCAAAACATTTCACACTAAAAACATCCATTTTAGTCTTTTTCAGTATAGTCGATAACAAAATTAGATAAATTATAAAAGTTAACGCATCAGTTGTAATTAGATAATAATTAAACCAAAATACGAAAAAAAATAATAACACTATGAAAAATAAACTTAATCTTAAAGGACAATTTAACAATAGTCAAACAGCAGTCAATCCGACGGAAGTCGGACCTGCGACGGTGAACCGACGGTCAAGGCTAATGTCGGTACTATGTCTGTTCACCCTCCTCTCACTCGGAGTAGGACAGATGTGGGGGGAAACGATGAATGGTCCTCGCATTTATTTTGACAATAGTGCAATGAACATGACAACAAATCAGGTATATTTTGTTGTAGGGCATTCAAACTACTCACGAACATACGGTCCAATGACTTTAATTAGCAATACTAAGTTATTGTATAGGGATGTGTCTTCTGATGATAATCATTACTGGACAGATGCTACATATGTTGGGTTTATACAAACCGCCAACAGGTTCAATGATGGTTCTTGGGGACCTAGCAACTTAAACAATGCCTCTAATTATACTGCGGCCAACACTTCATGGTCAAGCATTGACTGGCAAAATACATATTATTGTAAAGCTTCTTCTAAAGGAGGAGCATTAAGTGTTAATTATATTTCCGGCGGTTATGGCAGCATTCAAAAATACAATGCTACTCAAAAAGCAAAAGTAAGAAACACGACCGCTGTTGCGTATTCCGATGCGTCAGGGACACTTCCTGCCACTCTAAAATTGAAAGGTACGTACTTATCGGGAGACGGTGCAAGTACTCGCTCCGAAATAACAAGTACCAGTTCAACGGATGCTGCGGCAAAAACCACTTACGGAGCTGTAGTTACCGGTCTAATTACTCATTCATATGCCTCGTTGAGTGGCGATTACAAATTTGAAGGATGGGGAACAAGCACTACTCCTTCAACCACAAACGCAAGTTATGAATATAACATTTCTGCCAATACGACTGTCTATGCTTTCTTCACTCGCAAATGGCAAGTTACTTTTGGCAAAGGCGGAACTTCGGGAACAAGTACTGTAGCGGCAACAGCTGGCGGTTCTGCTATTTCAAATGGGACAAAAGTGGTCGGCGGAACAGAGATTGTTGTAACAGCCACTCCGGCTACAGGCTATGAGATTGTGGGATGGTATAGCAATTCGGAATGCACTACAGCATACACAAGCGGCAGCGATGGCGTCACCATCAGTGCAGACAAGAGTACCTTCACACTTGCCGGTTCCAGTTTGTCTGCAGCAAAAACTATCTATGCTAAATTCCAGCCTAAAACATACACCGTTACATTGAGTTATAGCAGCGAAGCAAATTATGGTTCTGCGCCAGCAGGAGTGAATACTTCTGTCACTGCCACATACGGCGAAGCTATGCCTGCTATGGGAACAGCTCCTAAAGCCACAAACGGATATGGTTTCTATGGCTATTATACTGAAGCCAATGGAAATGGAACCAAATATTACAATGCGGATGGTACCTCTGCCAAGGATTGGGATTTAGACGAGAACACCACTCTCTATGCGTACTTCCGCCAAGCCGCTATCACCGGCTTTACGTTTGACGCTGCCACAGTAGCGCCGGGCGGAACGGTAGGTGTAACACCGACCATTGATCCGACACCGGAGGGAACAACATTTATCTGCTGGGAAATACAATACAGCAACGGCAACCCTTTGGATCCGCAACCGACAGATTTGGCTTATACAGACGGGAAGTTGACCTTTACTGCTTCTGAAACCAGCGGAACTTACAAAGTAGAAGCTACGCTGCATTTAGGAGCTGACTGCGAGGGAACGGTACTAAGTACAGCCGTTCAGAATTTCCAAGTAGCCGGAGATCATACTGTGACCGTGCAATACAAATGCGGGAACACCACCATTGCCGCCTCTACCACAGTCAACGGAAAGCCGTTAGAGTGGTCGGAGGAAATTACTCCGCCGGATATCTTTGGTTATACATTCTTGCGTTGGGTAGCCAAAGATGGTGTTTCTATTACCACCGACAACGGCACAACCACCGTAGATTCGACAACAACTTCTACTATCAAGATCAAAGCCAACTATGATGGTAGCCTCCTTGCAAGATATACCCAGAAACGAATCATTTATTTCAAGAACACGTTGGGTTGGAGCGATGTTTATGTTAACCTATTGGATGGCGATTATTGGGGTTCTGGTGATAATGCTAACAAAGGTACAGGTAATAAAAACAAGGCAAATAAGAACCTTCCGATGACTCGCATAGGAGAAACGGATGTATGGTACTATGAATACGGAAATAAATCCACAACTCAATACGTCTCGTTTACACAAGAGAGCATGGATAATTATGAGTTCTTCTATCAAAACTCACCGAATGTTGCTCATGTTGTTTTCCCGACACGTAACTCTGATGCGTTGACGACAAACAAAAATAATGACAACGGTTTCTATGCCGGCACGCCAATGTTTGTGCCTCGTGCAGGACAAACAGGCGTAAAACAGAACAGTAATAGAGCTGAATATTACAATGAGGGTTACTGGACCAAATACACACCTGGGACGGGATATATTTTGAGAATATACAACGAAGCTGGAAATACACTCCTCAAAACCGCTGAGTTTACTTCTGCAGATGAACTAATGCCTATGACAGCAGTGGTAGACTTGGAGGCAACTACGACGTATAAGTTTGAGCTTATGCGTGAAGGTGATGTATATTACGGTAATGAGAATGCCATGACTTATACAAATCATGGTCAGGACGTTCCGTGGGAAATGAGTTGGAAAGAAGGAGGACATAAATGTGGTCTTACCACGAATGCTGCTGGAGAATACACTTTCCATCTAACATATTCTGCACACAGTAACCAATATCGTCTACGTATGTCATATGATTACCCTATCAAGGGCGGCGACTACCGTGTGATTTACAAAGACGGCGAACATACCAATTGGCATCCATCCGCAATCGTACCGCAAGTAAATAACGGCAAAGACACTGTTTCCTTCTTTATCCGTCCGGGCGATTCACCCGTAATGAAGATTCAGCAAGCGACGGTAGACGAATCTACCGGAGCTATCACATGGAGCGCAGGAACGGATGTCTCTACTTCCGCCGGGCTTTCATCTCTGCCGAAAGACAGCGTGTATAACATCTGTCTGAAGATGGACGGCACAGGTGCCATCAGCGTGGAGAATGTGGAAGGCTATACGGGTAATTACTACATCCGTACCGACGCAGCCAATAACAAATGGGATAACTACAAGAGCGCAGACCATATGATGACCTATTCCGAATATTCGGAAAGGAACAGCGACTACACCCACTATTGGATGACACACGTATGGGCAAATGCTAACGTGAAATTCGTTGTCGCCAATGATTATAGCCCTTGTATTTCCGATACGCTGGTAACATCCTCCTATAGAGGCGGAGACGCATCGCACATCTATGTAAACACTTCGGGACATGGAGACGGAGATATAAAAGTAGAAGCAAACATCCGCTTTATGTGGAATAAAAATAATAATGCCGTTTACCGGGCATACCTCTCCGGCGGTAAGGAAGACGGCTCCAAATTCCTTGTATTACGCGGAACAGACAGCGATAACATCAAATCACAGGCTGGCGAGCTTCTTACGGGCGAAAGCAAAGATGCCCCGGGCAATAACCATGGTGCGGGTGCGCATTGTATGCAGTTTACTGACGACGAAAACTGGATTTATGAGACTACCGTTCAAGTACTGCCTTCTTCGTATGTCAAACTGTATGCGCTATTCAATGGAAGTAACTTCTACTACAAAGGCGAAGACAACGATACGTTTGATGGCAATGACGGCGATTCAAACGGCATTCCTAATGCCATCCAATTGATCACCGGTGGCAGTTCTTCTTATCTGACAGTACGTGTGATATACGATTTCAAGACCGACCGTTTGTTAGCGGCTTTGCTGCCGGAAGGAAATATCGACGAACCTATGCCAATTCACGCAGATGTCATGTTTATCCGTGAGCATCAGGAAGATATCGCACAATTGACGTTTACCGACGGTGGCAAGATTACCGATATCAAGACCGCTTATGCCGTTATGCGGTTCAACAAATGGACGCTGAACAACAAGAGTACCATTAACACGGGTACAACAGAAACTCCTGTACATCTGCCCTTGGCATCGCCGCTGTCGCGTTACGAGCGGGATGTATTCTATGTCTCTTTCCCGTTTGACGTGAACCTGAACGAGGTATTCGGTTTCGGTACATATGGCGTACATTGGATCATGGAATACTACGACGGAGCCGCACGTGCAGCGAACGGATTCTGGAAAGATACTCCTTCCTATTGGCGATTCATCACCAACCGTAACGGATATGTCCTGAAAAAGAACGTAGGATACATCCTGGCTCTTGATCTGGATGAGTTGGGCGAAGAATCCTCTGTATGGGCGAACAACAATGAACGGGCAGAGTTGTTCTTCCCGTCCAGCGGAACGATGCCGGATATTAAATCAGGAACCGTGACTGCCGAATTGGATGAACACACCTGTACAATCGTTCGTAACGGTTCGGACCGCACGAAAGCAGACAGCCACTGGAATATCATGGGTGTTCCGACATACATAAATACCACCAATATAAGCTATGCTAACACCGAATGGACAAATAAGATCGGCCCGAAATTCCTCTACACTTGGAACTCGGCAGACAACACTCTGACACCTACTTCGGCTTCCGGCTTCACCTACCATGCAATGCATGCTTATACCGTGCAATACTGCGGCAATGTAACATGGACAACAAGTGTTTCTCCGTCATCTATCGTAGCGCGCCAGAAACAAGAGCCGAGTGTATATGAATGGTGTCTGGAATTGCAGCAGTACGATCAGATGACCGACCGTACCTATGTACGGATGTCAGACGAAGAAGAAGTGACTTCCGGATTCGAGTTCGGATACGACATGAGCAAGAGCATGAACCGGGACAAGGCAAACATCTACACTTTCATCGGATCAGAAACAGTAGCCGGTAACAGTTTGCCGCTTCAGACCGAGCAGACAACGGTAGTGCCGGTAGGCGTGACGATCAAGAACGCAGGCGAATATACGTTTGCCATGCCGGAAGGCACTAACGGAGTCGGTGTGACGCTGGTAGATACAGAGGCGAATGTCCGCACCAGCCTCAGCGCACTGGATTACACCGTGAGCCTCGAAGCAGGTGAATACACCGGAAGATTCATGCTGGAGATATCGCCGGTACAGAACACTCCGACAGACATTGAAGCCGTCAGCGTTCAGCCTTCAGAAGTCAGAAAAGTGATGATTGACGGCATATTGTATATTGTCAAAGACGGCAAGATGTACGACGCACGCGGAGCAAGAGTGGAATAAAAACGATACGGTCACGTCCGTAATGGTAACGAGATGGTAACGAGAATGAGTGCTAAACGAGTCGTAAATGAGTCGTAAAAGTTCACAAAGAGAGCCCTGCGGGGCTCTTTTTTATGCAAAAGTACTTTTTTTCTTGCGCATGTCAAAAAAAAGCAGTACTTTTGCGTGCTAATTTGGAGTATTATGTATTTGAACATACTGAAATCAAAAATTCACCGTGTGCAGGTGACCGAGGCGAACCTGGAGTATATCGGTTCCATCACTATTGACGAAGCCCTCATGGAGGCAGCCAATATCTATGCCGGCGAGCGCGTGCAGGTGGTAGATAACACCAACGGCGCACGGCTGGAGACCTATGTCATCCCCGGCAAACGCGGCTCCGGATGCATCTGTATCAACGGCGCAGCCGCGCATCTGGTGCATGTAGGCGATACGGTCATCATCATGGCATACGCACTGATGGAGCCGGAGGAGGCAAAGGCTTTCAAGCCGAGCATCGTGTTTCCTACGAACAACCGTGTGTGAGAGTAAAAGAAAAATGCGCAGCCATTTCGGCCTACACGGCCTTGAGCGTAATTGCCTCTTAACCGGCTTGCGAGCAAGTCTCGCAGCCGCCTAATAGTCCCTTACGCTTGTTATCGTCCCTAATGGACGACAACATGGCTGCTTACAAAAATATCCCTTCGGGATTAGAAAATACCGAAAATATGGCAGATAAGTCCATCATCCATATCGTAGAAGAACCCAGACGGCAAGAGTTAATCGTTACTTGCTATGGCATAATCGGTTGCATGCAGCAGGTGCATAACCAATTGGGAGCAGGGTTACCGGAATATATCTACCAAGAAGCATTGGCTACAGAGCTGACTACAAACGGATTCACTATTCACAAGGAATTAGAATACCATCCGCTCTATAGAGGCCAACAAATGAAAGCCTACTTAAAAATGGACCTGGTAGTAGAGAGCAATATAGGCAATATTATTATCGAATGTAAGGCTCTCAGCCAATTAACAGAACGAGAACATTATCAAACTTTCGGTTATCTGCGAGGAACAGGCTGGCCGGTTGCCATTCTTGTGAATTTCGGTACCAGTCCTAAAGCTCAAGTAGAGAGATATTATAATCATAACGGAAATATCGAAGTTTTTTAACTATTTTTGATATTTTAGTAAGCGAAGCGCATTTTTGTAAGGCGGTAAAACGGCTATCAAGCCGGACGCAGCGGATCAGCAGGGCGACAGGGCGAGGAGCTTGCTCATCGAACAGACGCACGACTGGAACGCAAAGGCGCATCAAGCGCCGTACCGCCGCATTTTCGATTTACAAAACTTAATAACGAGTATGGCATTTTTTGAACTACATAGCGAGGCAAAGGCAGTAGGACCGCGGGCGGGAGTCATTCATACCGACCACGGCGACATCCTGACGCCTATCTTCATGCCGGTAGGAACGGTAGGAACGGTCAAAGGCGTGCAACGCAAAGAGCTGGAGGACGATATCAAAGCGCAGATCATTCTGGGTAACACCTACCACCTCTTTCTTCGTCCGGGCACCGAGATCCTGCGCCAAGCCGGCGGACTCCACCGGTTCGAAGGATGGCAGCGGCCGATCCTGACGGACAGCGGCGGATTCCAGGTCTTCAGCCTGACCGACATCCGCAAGATGACAGAAGAGGGTGTGCGGTTCAGCAGCCATATTGACGGACGCAAACTGCTGTTCACGCCGGAGAGCGTGATGGACATAGAGCGCGAGATAGGCGCAGACATCATGATGGCTTTCGACGAGTGCTGCCCCGGTACGGCGGACAAGAAATACGCCAAAGACTCGATGGACCGCACGCATCGGTGGCTGGACCGCTGTATCGCCCGTTTCGACGGGACAGACGACCTGTACGGCTACAAACAACACCTCTTCCCTATCGTTCAGGGTTGCACCTACACCGACCTGCGCCAGGAGGCATCCAAACGGCTGCGCGACCTGGACCGCGACGGCTACGCCATCGGCGGACTGGCTGTAGGCGAACCGACAGAGGTGATGTATGACATGATTGAGGTATGCAACGACATCCTGCCGGAGAACAAACCGAGGTATCTGATGGGCGTAGGAACGCCGTGGAACATATTAGAGGCTATCGAACGCGGCGTAGATATGTTCGAGATCGGAAGAGCGTCGTGTAGGGAAAGAGTGTAGATCTCGG
>ERZ842401.855-NODE-855-length-45168-cov-5.831512_pt1 | contig 45168 bp, 79 predicted proteins | sample MGYA00521270_ERZ842401 | MGnify/ENA primary metagenome ERZ842401 (study PRJEB31892, sample SAMEA3878208) | bioreactor metagenome | biome: Moose rumen | place: Sweden | collected 2011-10 | study: EMG produced TPA metagenomics assembly of the PRJEB12797 data set... | reverse complement strand
GTTCTTCTCCCCGCCGTTCCAACAGTCATGCCCGACAGATACGGATAAATCATATCCGTGCCTGCATCTGATCGCCGTTACAAGCATCTGCAATGTGATCGCCTCCCTCAATATTTTACGGTCCCTAGTCTCAGCCCAGTCAGCATATCTGCTCTTGACCATGGTGTCGAGTCTGTTCATTCCCTCACTCCTCTTGTATCCGCATCGGAGTTTACCGTCCGCGTGCTTCTTCCATGTTGATTCCGCCTCATCCTTGCTGTTGCCGAATATAGTCATCCCGCAGGCGCAGTATATCGCCCATCTCTCCCCGTAAGGAACACCGTCGAACCTCACGACCGGCGGCATCCTGAAATCGCATCTCTTCTTCTTACTCATAGTATCTGCTCCAATCCACTTCCGGCTGAGCGTCCAGCCTCTCCTGCAGGGTACGCAGGTCGCGCACCGGTACCGGTACGTGCCTGACGATCCACTGCCTGCCGGCCGAAGGCTCACGGATCTCCCTGACGCCTTTCGGAGCTATAAGCTCCTTCGTGACCCACGTTATATCCTGTGCGACGAAATATTCCCTGCCGTCATCCATATAGATCTTGACGACCCTGGTATGGTCGTCATCGAGCCTTAACTCCGAGATACCGACCGGTCCGCTTTCCATCAGGATACCCAGCATCGCCTCCTCGTTGTACGGTTCGCCGTTGTGGAAATAGATATTATCGCTCTTCACAAATTAAGTATGATATTCAAGGTATATAATTTATTTCTCTTTGGACCTCTTCCGGCCACCTTGTGCCGTTCCATAAGTCCTCGGCGCTCTGCCTGAAGTGACCGACAGGGCCTCTGGCAAGGCAGGAATCACACCTGCACCACCAGATGCCCCCGTCGGTGCATATCGAGACATTCAGACAGCCGCAGTATCTGCAAGGGATCATATGATGCCCATGATGCTTAACAAAGATAAAAGGGTCACGCCCAGTGTGGCCAAGGCGATAGTCGTGAAGCCGAGGATGGCCCTGCGCTGCCTTTCTCTCAACTCATCCATTTCCATATCCATGTCATGGACCTTCCTTAAGAGATATACATAGCAGCCCTCCAGGTTCCTGAAGTCCCTCTCCAGGTCCCCGGAGTACTCCGCGACCGCCGGCTCATATATGGCTTCGTCCGGAGCGGCCTCCTCCGGGGCCTTGGCGTCGAAGAACGCACGGAGCCTGGACTCCATCATAGGTCCTCCCACGTATCACGACCTGAGGGCAGTGTCGCGGTCTTCGGCCCTCTGAGCTCCGCGTCCCTCTTCCTATGTGCGATGCGTTCCTCCAGAGGAGTCCTGCTGATCTCGTTGAACAGCAGCCCGAGGTTGCATGCCGATATATCCCTCATCGGAAGCGCACTCCTTTGGAGATTGAGCATCTTCATGTACTGCATTGTGCCGACACCTGTCCAAGGCTCTCCGGACTTCTTTATCATTCCGATATATTCGTCGATGTCGGGTATCACGCTTTCCATATCATATCCCTCTCCAGCTCATACAGCGAATAGATCCTCATGACCTCATAGACCATCTTCTTCAGCTTGGCGTACGTGGTCTCCTTGGGCTTGGCACCCTTATATGCTTCCTTCCACTTCTCCTCTATCAGAGGGATACGGGTGTTCAGGACGTCATTCATCTCAATGAAACTGTACTTCCCTCTGCGGATGTCCAGCATGTCCGTCCTGCTCTGTCCGTTGTACATGAGCGCCGATTCGAAATCCCTGAACCCGCTGTCCGCGTAGCGGTCCAGCAGATCAAGCAGCCTCACGGCGTGCAGGGCGGCCTTGGTGTTGTAACTGTGGAGCTTGGTGAGCTCCTGGTCCTCGTTGCCCTTCAGCCTCTTCATCTCGCCGCGCACGCACCCCATCGCCGAGTCCCACAGGTACGGGAGATTCATGCGTGCCAGGTCCTCCTTCATATCCTGCAGGAATATCGGGAGGTCCATCAGCTTGAATGTCTCGGCACCTTCGATGTACTCCATCCGGGTGTTGATCCTCAGGTCGTTGGAGAACAGTACCTCGACAGTATGCGGGTTCGCCTTCCACAGAAAGCCCGGCAGCCTGCGGAGGTCGAACACCGTGAAATCCACGCCGTTGGTGACGGTTTGCTTCGTGTACATCACGCCATCGTACAGATCGGTGTACTTCGGCATCGTGAAGATATAGAAGTCCTCGTCGGACTCCTCGACCTGCAGGTTGTAGTTGTACGAACCGACCCTCGCAGCGAACAGTACCTCTCTGCCCTCCTTGGGTCTCAGCAGCGGGTCCGACGGGGTAACGTTGCCGCTCAGCCTCCTGACAGTCATAACAATCCCGCTATGCTCAGTGCGATCACCACTAGCCCGACACCCAAGACTGCTCCGGTAAGGACGCCGAGCCAGTTGACGTCCTTCTTGTACTTCGATACTTCGATGTTCGCCTTGTCGAGCTTCTCCGTCAGCTTCGCCGACTCAGACCTCAGCTCCTTAAGCTCCTGCTCCGTGTCGGCCCTGAGCCTGTGCTCCTTCTCGAGGGCCCCGGCCAGTTCCGCATGGGACTTGTTGATACCCTGCCTGAGCAGCTCGTCGTTGTCGTCCAGACGGTCGAGCCTCTCCAGCTCCTTGGCCATATCGATTATCCTGTTGGGACAGTCGCAGTGGTGCTCCTGATGCTCCAGCTCCTCTATCCTTGCCTGGAACTCCGCCTTCATCTGCGCCTCGCGCTCCTCGAAATACTTACGGAGCTCGATGACGGTCATCGCCCTGCCTGTGTTCTTCTTGGGCGCCGCGCCCATCTCCACTATCTCCTCTGTCATTTCTTCACCTTCGTTTCCTTCATTTCCATCTCATCATCCGCCTTCGGGATATCGGGCATTTCTCCGGCGAGCCTACATCCCTTTTTGGTGATCGCCAGCTCCCCTTCACATCCGTTCGCCAACCATCTGTAGAAGGCGTCTGCGGAGATCTTGTCCAGCGTAAGATGGAGCTCCACCCGGCCGTTCTTATGGTAGTCCGAATCTATCGTGTAATCCACATCCACGTGCATGTTGAAATCTGTCATTCTTCGGCCTCCTCCTCATTCGTCCGTTCCTCACTGCTTAGCTCCGTCCCGTTCTCCTGCCTGTTGAGCACGCGCACCATGGCGTTGACCATCTTCCTTATCTCGTGAGAGTCCGCGTGCATCCTCTCGATGTGCTCCACCAGTGCTTCATAATCCTGGTCGTAGACCAGAGGCACGAGCTCGTCGCACATCCTCCCGAGTATCCCCGCGATCTCGTCCGAATACCCATCCCAGACGGTCATGGCGTCTCACTCCTCTTTCTCCTTCTCCCCGTCCGATCCCGGGGTCTCAGAGATATCCTCTGAGACATCCTCAGAAGAATCAGGAGTCTCAGTCACCTCAGCATACGAGGGGTCCCACTCGGCCCTGTGGGCCTCCATGTCCATCGGAGCCTCCTTCAGCGAAGGCTCTCCGGCCAGTGCCCTGAGCCTGTCGACCTCGTTCTGCAGGACCTTGTTCACGGCCACCGTGGTGTTGAATCCTGTGACCAGCTGGTTGTAGTTCTGCGCCAGTTCATTATAATCCTCGATTATCTTGTCCATCTTCGCGTCCTGTTCATCGATGCGCTCTATCATCTTCCTCAGCGCGAACACCGCCACCAGTATATCATCGGCCGGGTCCGTGTCCTCGGAGTGGCCCATCACGCCCGTGTGCAGGTGGTGCATCGCATTCTCCGCGTATTCTTCCAGTTCCTTCATGTTCTCTGCAGGCACCTCTATGGTCCTGCCGTCTGCCAAATCGATCCTCATATGATCTCTCCTTGAACTATGTATATGATTAAAGGTGTATTAATAGTCGTCATACAGGAACTTGTTCCTGTACGGCAGCCTGCGCCTCGCCTTGGTCTCCTCCAGGAGCTGCGCGCCCATGCCGCGCATCAGCGCATCGCCGAGCCCAGCCGAGTACCTCAGATCGGTGTACACGCCCTCTATGGGCTGATACCACCTGTAGGCCGGCAGACCGTAGTAGAAACGGTTGCCGCATCTGTCCGACACCGTGAGGAATATGATGTCGTCCTTCTCCAGATACTCGACGTCGATGATCATCCCCAAGGGCATGTCGAAGACCCTTGCCTTGGCGTTAGGCCTCATGAACCCTGTGCGCTTCGCGTCCCTCTTCATGATGTTGGTCCCGGCGTATTCCCCCGCGACCTCGGTATAGTTCCTGAAGTCCCTTATCACGAGCTCCAGCCCCACGAACACCTCGATGACAGTGGAGTCCATTATCTTGTCCACCATCTTCTCCAGGGATATATGCGGGTGCTCGTCGAAGTAAGTCCACGCATCCGCCTGGCCGTACTCGTCCACTCCCCTGGTCACGCGGGTGTACATCTTAGGTATGACGGCATATGTCTCGGACACCGCCATCCTCTCGCCCACCAGCGAGCCCAGCTCGTTGTACGCACGGTATGCGTCCGCTGTCGTCCTATCCCTGGACACCTTCCTGCCGGTGCCGGTGAAGCACATGACACCGAAGTTGGCGAACGTCTCCTCGAGGATCTCCAGGCTCCTCTGGTAGTCCTCTACGTGGCCCGGCTCCTCCATCAGCGGAGTGTCGGGCCCCTGTTCGGTCCCTTGTTCTGTCATTCTATGACCTCCAGAGGCAGCTCCTTGGGCTTCTTGGTGACATGGCCTATGAGCAGTTTGCACACTCCTCCGAGCTTCATCATCTTGGCGCACGACCTGATGGTCATGACCTCGAAGTCCGACAGGCTGCGCACGCCCTCGGCCGACCCGCCGAACAATAGGACATCGCCCTTTATGCGCTCATCACCGTACACCGTCTCCGTCGCGTCCGGGCTGACGGTATCCCTGTAGCACACGGCCACGGGGATGGTGTAGATGTACTTGGACATCATACAGAACGATCTCGTACCGATATACTCCTCAATGGCCTGCGGCGTGAACTCCATCGTCACATCCCCGAACTTATCCTCCGTCACCGCGAAGGCGCGTATCTTCAGTCCTGCGTTCGGCGCGTCCATGCTCATCCTCTCATCCTTCCCACTATCTCCACCCCGGCCGGGGTGATGTGGTATCTGTATCTTCTGCCCTTCTCGTGGTGGAGCTCGAGCAGCCCGTCCCTGACCATATTGTCCAGGATGGCCTTCCTCCCCTTCCACTCCACCGGGTCCTCCTCGAAGTAACGCATCAGCGCGGTCTCGAACCAGCCGTTGTTCCTGTAGGCCAGTCTGAGGACCTTGTGCTGGATGGTCCCCTCTTCCCCGACGTCGAATCTGCTGTCGTCCATATCCATACTTCAGCCCTCCTTATCGAATGTCACGACGATCCTCTTCGCATTCCGCGGAGCCTCGTCGTCCTGTATCCTGTATTCCTCATCCTCGTCCTCGCTCCCGACCCCGTCGACGACCTCGATCTCGTAGTCGTCGTCCCCGTCGGGCTCGCCCGACCATGGCCATGTATCCAGCATGTCCACGTCCGCGATGAGGCTGTGCCTTTCGCCGCCCTCCTCGTACACCGCGCACAGCTGTATACCGCGCGACGTCTGCGCCATCATCACCGACTCGACCACCCTGACGTTGGTCACACAGGCGGCGCCGTCGTATATGAGCAGCCTCTCATTCTCCGTTCTGTAGTTCTGTATCTCTGCCGTTATCATTCTCTCAACTCTTCCTTGAGTCTTGTCAGATAGCCGACGACCTCACGGTCGTCATCTACCCTGACCCATGTCGTCGTGCCGTCGTCCTCCAATGACGCACCCATCCCTTTGATGTATCCGCGCTGGGCATCCGTCAGTACCATGGGCCTGAACGTCTTGCCATAAGTCCACCCGCCTCCGGGCATGGGGGTCATCACGACGACCGTGTGCGTCACTCGTCCTCCTCCAATCTCTTTATGGCCTGTATGTGCATGGCGATGGACCTGCCTTTCTCGGTGAGGCCGTACGCATCCTTGGTGTGCACGGATGTTGTCGGACTGGCATCGATGAGCCCGTGCTTGTTCAGGTCCCTCAATGTCCTATACACCGTCATATACGGCAGGTCCATTGCCCTGCATAGCTCGCTGCAGTATGTCGCTTCGCTCTGTTCGGACAGGTACAGGACCAGCCTCATGGCGTGCTTCCTCTCGCAATCTATCACGAATGCCATTCCATCGCCTTCTTCTTGGACTCCGCGCGCATCGCCTTATCCGCTTCCCTCGTAGCGATAGGGTCGGGCACCAGGCCCATCGCCTCGCTTGCATCGTACAGATACATCCATGCATCACTGGTCTTCACCGCACCGCGTGTGATGCGGTCGTTCAATGTATTCCCGGTCATTTGCTCTCCTTCCTCTTTCCTCAAGCCTTTATCAGCCTGCATACTGTTGCTTGATTGTTCTTGATTCTCCAAGCACCTGTTCAGGAACCAATAAGTCCATTGGATGTCCAACCAATCCCTATATTCCTGTTTTTTATCCTCTGTATCGCACCATTCAGGATATTCGATGCGTGCATCATGATCCGTCATTCGCTCTCCTCTTTCTTTTTCCCGAACCTCTCTTGGACCTTCTGACTATACTCGAGCGCCAATATGTAGATCGCCTCTTCCTCGGTGAGGCCCTGCGCGAGCAGGTCATCCACGGAACGCTGGATCACAGCCTTGGTCGGACCGTACTCTGACGGCATCGGCCTACAGTCATCGTTGGAGCACATGACTGCGTAAGTGGTCCTGAATATCGGATTCCCGCATTGGTTCGCAATTATCGGCGAACCGCACAGCGGACAGTACCGTTTGGTCGGTATCATTCCTTCTCCCTCTTCATGCTCTTTGAGGGTCTAATTGCGGAAGCATCCGGGCTGCGCCTCCAGCTCCTTCAGCCAGAGCTCCATCTCCTCTGGGTCCGTGAATATCTCACGGTCGTTCTCCAGCAGGTCCTTCAATACCTTGTACAGGACCGTCGTCACCAAAGGGACGCCGTCGATACCACATTTACGTTCACTCATTCCTTCTCCCTCCTTCGCTCCATGTCTGCGAGATGCAGTCCGTTGCCGTCCTTGGTCACCGTACCGCGCGCCTTCATCTTCTGCAGGTCGCGGTTGGTCTGCACGGCGCTGCTCAGCCCGCAGGCCCTCACGACCTTCCTCTCCGAGGCACCGTCATGGTACCTCAGGTAGTTGCCGATCCACTGCCTCTTGTAGTTCACTTTCATTCCTCCGTCCCCCCATATGCCTCGCGCTCCTGACGGGCGAGCATCCCGTCGATGTCCATGACCTCGCCCTTGTAATAGACGTGGTCCTCGGGGATCCAATAGGGCCTGCCGTTGTGGAACTCGATGTATCCGGTCATTCTTTCTCCTCCACCATCTCGATGTCCTCTTCCTCAAGCTCCATGCACATCCTCAGCAGCTTGCGGTAGATCCTTATCGCCGCTTCCTGGGAGATGTTGGTGCGCTCGAATACGACACCGAAGCGTCCGTTGCCGTTCTCCTCGATGCCCAAGTAGTCCTTGTATCCTGTCATTCGTATACCCTCTTTATCTGGCATCCGTTCTCCGATACCGTGAGCATGAACTTCGCCTCGGGTTCATCCAGACCGATGCTCGCTGATATATCCATTTCGAAGTTGCAATCATAGATCTTCTTGACCTCGCTGCTGAATCTGGTTATCTCGCTCATTCCTTCGCCTCCTCTGTTGCCGGACTCCCTATCCACTCCGCCGTGGCCCACTCGCCTTCGCTTATCTCGACCATTGCGAAATCGCCGTCGAACCTGACATGGTCCTTCTTGACCATGACCCTGATCCTCGGTGTCAGCTCCCTGCCGATCATTCTTTCACCTTCCTCGTTCTCACGCCCAATGCCTTACGTAGCTCTTCATCCTTCTGCGCCCATCTGTAAAGCGTCACCTTCGTTACGCCGAACATATAGGCGATGTCGTCGACACTGAGGCCTTCGGACCTCAACTGCATCATCTGCATCTTGATGTTATCGAAATCCTGCTGTCCCTTTGCCAGACATACTCTCCTTGTCGAGAACATGAGGTCGGACACATATCCGCACTCCGGACATCTGTACGCGACCGTATCGTCACCTGCGAGGAATATCTCGCCCCTCGCACTGCATCTCGGACATGTCAGCTTCATTCCTCCGCCCCCATCGCCGCCATCAGGGGCTCCAACCTATCGGTCAGGACGGCCAGCGTCATCCTCTCCATCCTCGCGAGGGATGGGGTGTCATCTATCGTTATACCGTCCATGGGCCCGGTCGCGCCCATGCCTCCGTCGTCATCGTTGCTCTTGTATCTCCTGTGCAGGTCCTGCATGGACCTTCTCATAATGCCTTCCGACATTCTCTGTTCCTCCTATCGGTCGATCCGGTATGCGTATGATATATGATTCGGATTGGACGGGCACGGGTCTAGGAACCGGATCGGATGGGTGCCCGTCAATGAAGTGTATCCGTTGGATAATATAAATGGTTTTTGATTGTGTGATGGTGCGAAGCCCGTTCCGCAGGGACGGTCGGGTCCCTTTGGGGTCGATCCGGGGACGATTCAGGGTGAAAATAGTACGAATAATGTACATATGTGTGCATTGATGTAGGGTATTGGTGAATTAACAGCGTTAATTTTTGTGAAAGGTCGATTTGTTTAGGTAGTAGCTTTACGACCTTAAAAGTGGAGTTAAGGTGGGAGCTTAAATTTTAAAGCCGAAAGGGATGTTAATATCATTAGGCTTGACTAAATATTTGAGACGGATTATGTATATGGGTGGCGGTGTATAGATTATTGGGAGTTAAGATATGTTAAGACGGGGGTTGTTTAAGTGGTGTTAAGATGATATGCTGGGACATTGATAATTTGGAGAGTTAACGGAGATGAATGTACAAAAATGTACATTAAGTTTATATAGAAGTGCAAACTCGGTAGTATTTAAAGTTATCTTCTGTGGATAAATACGTATTACCCTTTTGGATAATACCCTCCGCGTTGTCTCCTGACCTTAACGAGTTAATGGTAAGTTAAGGTAATAGCTAAACAAACACGCATATGCGAATTTAGGCACGCCTAATACGTAAAGGTAACACCTTAACAAAAAATCGAATTCAAGGGTTATTTAATGCGTGAGAGACACAACTTCCCGAACACCTATTTAAAACCCATAGTTTTTGGCCGTTTTTTGGGGGCCCGTCTTTATTACGCGAGCGCGCTAGGCGACCGCGCAAGGCGCATCATGCGCACATAGCGCACGTGGTGCGCCCGGGATCGGAACCGCGGGACCCTATAGACCTCACCGCAGACCGGGCACACCAACACCTGCATGTTCGGTGCCGCCGCCCTCTCCCTCTCCCGCCGGTCGATGTCCGGCCGGTAGATCAGCGCGGTGTTGCACCTCGCGCACATCGGGGTGCGGTTGTTCACAGGCCCTCCCTCCTCTCAGTATCGTGTGCCTTTCTTTTTTCGAGCATGTGTTCTGCCATATGCGCGCCTTGTCTCTCGCGCTGCTCGTCTATATCCTCGATGAGACCCTCCCACGCGTCATCCCGCAGCATATCCAACAGCTGCCTCATCAGGTGCATCGCATCGATCCCGGATTCCGTCGTGCGCACGTACTTACCGTCCATCCGCAGCCATCCCGCGTCGAGCATCTCGCCGAACCTTCTGCGCTGCGTGTTCGAAACATATATACGCGAGCGCGTCCTATCCTGATTTGCGCAGGCCAAAAGGACCGCGTATGCATACGGGTCCACGAGATGTGCAGCCTCGCTTGCCATCGTAAAACCTCCGTAAAGCCGTCTAGAATCGATTTTGAGACACTTTCCTCGTGAAAAGGTATCCGAGTACCTATCGACCCCCTATCGTCGCTCCTAGAGCCGTTTCCGTGCGTTTCTCCGTTCATTCCTTCCTCTCCTTCTTCGCATCGTGCTTCTCGACAGCCATCCTCATCACGGCCCATAGCAACTCCTCATCATCCTCGTCATCTTCGATCCCGGGATCATCCTCCTCGAGCTCGCTACGGACGATGTCGTGCGCCATCCTCGCGACCAGGTCCGCCGCCTCCTGAGAGGTCTTATCCCAAACGGTAATACCGCAGAAGTCGTCGTTCGGGTCGCGGCCGCAGTCGAGGAAATCCTCGGAGAGCGCATCCAGTCCAGCGGCGGTCAGGTCCCACTTCGTGCCGTGCTCGAAATCCCCGTCGGCGACCTTCTCGATGAGCTCCCACAGCTGATGCTCCGCAGGTTCGCAGCAGGCGAGAGTCTGCTCGACACCGAACTCCCTGAGCTCCTTCGCCGTGGCCGGCCTGTGCTCTAAGAGGTAGCTCACGAAAGCGTCCCTCTCGTCCGTGACCGCGGTCATTCCGTTCTCTGCTCTGTCCATGTATATCTTTGCCATTTCTGTTCAGCTCCTTCCGGTCAAATCGTTTCAAAGGGTTTGGGGGGCAGGCGTGCCCCGGACCCTAGGTTCTTCGTAGACGAATATCCCCGTGTCGTTGTCGGTGATCTCGTCGGTCGCATCTCCCATGTCCACATCTCCCAGCTAGTCGTTGTCGGCGAGGTACTCCTCGACCGACTTGTAGATCAGCTCGTCGTCCGGGATGTCCACGATCTTCGTGAACACCATCTTCCTCACTATCTCCACCTTCATTCCTCTTCCTCCTCTTCGTCCGCATAGATCCCGATGAAATCCTCATCGGCCTCGGTGTCCGTGAGCACTCCGCCCGAGAGGTCGTAACCTCCCAGCGATCCCGGGAACCCACCCTCTACATAGTAGTCCGCGTGTGCGGTTATGCCGGAGGCCTGCAGCCTCCTGGCCAGCTCCCTATACCATTGCTTCGGCGGAGCCCAGGCGGTCGTGAAGGACACGCACTCGGGATCGACACGGACATCGTACGCATCCCATTTGGTGCCCCAGTGCTCATTGGACCAGTCGTACCAGTTGTTCTTTCCGTAGATCTTCCTCTCCTCCGTCCCGACGGAGCCTCTGTAGACGCTCCCGGGCATGGGCACGAGGACGTTGAAGGTCAGCGGCTTGCGCTGACCCATGTGGTCGTTCCCTTCGAGGAGAGGGCGTACCCTCTTCTCGAATTGTTCATCGGTGCAGTTGAAGTTCATCACATTCTCGCAGCAGTTCGCCATCTCTCATTCCTCCTGTACTTTGTCCCCTGTCGTGTCGTTCCAATATTTCTCGAAGGCCTCGTCGATGAGGTGCTCCCTCTCGACCTCGGCCTTGCCGATCAGTTTGCACTTCTCCTCGGGCGGTACGTTCTTCAGCTCTTCTCTGGCATATTGCTCTATGCCGCGTCTCCAGCCTACCTCGCACACGTGCATCATCACGTACTTGGCGGCCTCGGTGTCGTCGTAGCGTCTGAACAGTGCCACCTCCTCGATGGCCTCGAGGAGGGCGTAGCTCCTGGCCATGGTGTCCTCGTGGGACATGTGCCAGGCGCCTGCGTATCTGCCGTATCTTCCCCTGACGAAACCCTCGGAGAAATACTTCTTAGACTCTTCGATGAGAGTCATGATGTTTGCCTGGGTCCTGTGGGTTATCTTCCTGCATCTCGCTTTGAATTTGTGTATCATCGTATCACTCCTTGCTCCTCGGGCACTCGAATAAGAAGAAGTCCTCATCGCAATCCCTGCATGCGAAGAGGTACTGTCCGAGGGGCGATGCGGTGACCGGTCTTCCGCAGTGCGGGCATACCGCATCGACATCGGTCACTTCGCCGTACTCGACAGCGCAGTCATCGGGGTCCAGTCCATCGGAGACTATTGCTTCTGCGATGGCCTTGATCCTTTTATCAACGGCAGCGGCGATCTGCTCTTCGGTCGCATCGTCGTCGATGCATACATAGTCATTTACGGATATCTTCATAGTCTTCATTTTTATCACACCATATAGTAGTAGGAGCCGTCGGGCGTCCATATAGAAATGTTTTCGTAGTGTAGGTAGTTGTCAAACGATGGCTCATTGTCGCCTGTGCTCATGCACCCGTTGCGCAGCCCGGGATCCCCATAGCCTGCGGCGATGAACCCGTCCCAGGTGTAGTCTCCCTCGTACTGCTGCACTGCGGCCTCGCAGTCGCAGATGAGATCCCATCTCTCGCTTGCGTCCTTGCACGCGACCAGCTCCTTGAGCGGCACGCGGCAGTTGGTGTACTCCGTGACGGTGTACGGGCGGGGTCCACTTGTCTCATCATCCACTCTGCCGTCATTGTGCCAGCAGTAGCCGAAGATGTGCATGAATCTCTCTCCGTCATTATCCGTCTCGATGTCATAGTACTCGTAGTCTCCAAAATCCTTCTCGGAGGGCACGATCCTGCCCTCACATACAAGACAGGCGTACAGGCGTTCCGCTGCCCACTCGAGGACCATGCTCTGCAAGTCCTCGGGCAGGTTGTCCACGATGTTCTGCGCTGTGTCCTCGCAGAGGCTCTGGTATGCGGATTCTCCGCACCATTTCAGCGCAGCCTCTCCGGTCATCGGTTCCATGTTCCTGATCTCATCATCTATCATCTCTCATTCCTCCTTGTAGAAGTCCAGACCTGTTGCATTGATGTGCTCTATGATCTGGTCTATGATGTCGTTCACCTGCTCGACATTGTCGGGGTCGTAGGGCTCGTCCAGCTCGACGCTGGTGTGGAAGCCTTCGACGAAAATCTTCACTTTCATGTTATCACTCCGGATCCACCGGCTCGAAGTCGGCATCATCGAGGCAGATGCGTGCATGCACGAGCGACGTCCGCCCGCAGCTCATGCTGCAGCACCTAACCTTCGCGGTCAAGTCGAATTCGTTGCTGTTCTCGTTCTCACAGGTGGCCCGGACCTCGTCCACGGCGCACTCGTCCTTTCCACAGTATACACATCACATATTCTCATTCCTCTTCGCATATCTCCACGATGTGTTCGCATAGTTTCTGGGGTATCCTTGCCCTATTCAGTTTGCCCTTTATCCCCTGGGTCCCTGTCTTGCTGCCCCTGGGCGCCCTGACGTGGCACGGCGCTCCTGGCTTGCATGGCGGCTTGAAGTTCGGGAAAGGATGGTTTGTCCAGATGTCCGTGGGTTTCTGCCTGGTCTCTCCGTACTGACAGTAGGTCACAGTGTATCTGGGTATACCCTCGAGCCAGGGCATCTTCCTCATGCCCCCTCTCGGGTTCTCGATGAAGTAGTAGAAGGGTTTGTGCTCCTTGTCCTCCTTCATTACTTTGCACGCGATGATAAGTGCGACGACATGCCTGTTGATGTCATCGCACTGCTTGGCGTAGTCGCTGACAGGGACGAGATCATCTCCTTCCTGCCGCCTGTGCTTGCTAATGGCAGCGACCGAGTAGGTCGTGCAATTATGAACTGCTGTATTGAGCACCGTGAAGGACTCATCATCCTCAACTGAAAGACAATATGTGTCCGCGACTTCGTTCGTGTCAGAGACCTCTCTGACATTCACCCAAGCGAACCCGTCTTCAATAGTGTATTGGAACCTGTTCGAATCATCGATATAGAATCCACAGACATAACTGTCATGAACATTCACTTCACGCCCCTCGATGACCGAGCATTGTTTTTCTTTTGGTCTGATGGTAATGGTCGTGTATCTACCATATGCTTTGAGGATGCACAATTGCATGCTGTATGCCAAGTTCCTGCTGACCGTTGTGAATTTCCATTGAGGATTTTTCGTAGATCTGTCCATATGTCCATCACCCCAAAGATATCCATCGACGAATTGCTTCAGATGCTCTTTGGGCAAGGAGACAATGGCCGCCGTTGCTGTTTTGTTCGCTGCACCTTTGCCGAATTGCAGTAGGAAATCACACAGCTCTTTGTTATGGATCTCATGATGGTGCGCAGTCCTGCAATCCCTTTCACTGAATTTGATCCCCAGCTCAGTCAGCGCAGATGAAATGATTGCGCGTTCATCCGTACTCTTCTCAGAGCAGATTGTAACAGTAGTTTTTGATATGCTTCCGTCTGCAATGTACAGCCCGACCAACCACCAGAACAGAGGATTCTTAGTAAGCTCCTCATGACCGGTAGGACCAGGAGGTACGATTGCATCCTGATTGATGGGGATGCCTACTCTATATTCCGTTGAAAGGTCTTTGGCCTCGACCCATTCAGGGTCGCTGAGGAAAGACTCGCGATGAGATTTGCCGCCCTTTCTTGTGCTGTAGCTGTTCTTCTTCCTTGCGTAGAATCTGTGATTGGGGGTACAGAGCAGAGGCTCGTGCCCAGCTATCCTGATTCTGATCAGTTTGTCGTTCTCGTGGTGAACTGTGTTGTAGACCATTTTGTATCTCCCAGTATGCGTCATAACATACTCGCCACTCTGTATGTGTTCTATGTTTTTATACCCTGTGGATGTCCAGACAGGTGTACCTGCTGGGAAGCAGTCCGGGGATGCCCAGATGACATCGGGGAAGCCGTCGCACAGCTCCTTGATATCGGTCAATGAAAGCTTGCCGATGTCCGCGTGGAGGTCCGCATCCGTCTCGGGGTCCCAGTCGACCGTGTACGTCTCCCAGCCGTGCGCCTTGAAGGTGTCGGCCATGACATGTGTTCCTGCGAAGAGCTCGAGGAACTTCATTCCACCACTCCCAAAAGGATGTAGTTGAGTCCCGAGTACTTCCCGAACTCTTCTTCGATTTCTGCTTTGATTATCTCGTTCAATTCCGAGTCCGTGGTGTCATCGGGCACCTCGATCTCGATCTCCTCATAGATTCTGTATCTGTACTTCATTCCGATACCTCCTCGATCTCGTTCCATTCGCTGTCGCAGTATGATATGCCGCCTGTCGTGAAACCGAATTCCACGGTGAATCCCTCTGCGCCCTTGCACTCCTTGTTCTCGCAGCGTACTCCTCTCGAGTAGATGACCCCTGCGTCGACGTCTCCCCAGGAGACCGAGTCTATGACTTGGCCCCAGAAGAGGTCGCTGCTCCCGCAGTACGGGCATTTCGCTCTCTCTGTCATTCCATTTCCTCCCTGATGTTCTTCTCCATCCTGTTCAGGGTCTTGATGAGGTACTGATAGGCGTCCTCGTCGATCCCCTTGTTCGTCGTGTGCGATGCTTCCACCATGCTCCTGACGGTCACGAGGGCCGTCATGTATCCGAATGCGCTTGCATTGTCCATTGTTCCATCTCCTGTTCGCTAAGGCGGAGGGGCGGTTGCCCCGTCCTGTTTCAAGCCTTGAAGTTCTTGGTAAGGGTGTCCTGGAATTCCTTGAGGAGCTCCTTCTCCTTCATGGTCGCATCCCTGTTGTACTTGCCCTTGATCTGGACCATCTCTCCGAGAGGGTCGACCTCGACGGTCAGCTGGGTGACGGGCTCTCCTATCTTCCTGAAGGATGCTATCCAGCACATGCCTGCGATGGTCTTGTCCACGTAGGATGCTACGCAGTTGCAGTTCTGCTGCGCTTCCTCGTAGAACTCCCTGACGGTGCGGAGGCACTTCAGCTGGTAGCCGTCGTGCTCCTGGTCGATGAGCCTGCAGCCCTCTTCGGCCCTGACCTTCATCTTCTCGATCTGGTTGAAGTTCTGTATGTAGGTGTACTTCTCGGTGTAGATGTCGTGCGCCTCCTGGAGGTGCTCGGGGTACTTGTCCCTGATGACCTTGTCGCACGAGTATGCCTGGCGGATGTAATCCTCGTACAGGCTCAGGAAGTTGCCCAGCTTCTTTCCCAGTCCCATTCCGATGGACTGCTGGAGGTATTCCCAGAAGCGGTTCTTGTCGATCTTCACCTTCACGTTGTCCGCCTTGAATGCCCTGACCACATCGGCCCAATTGTCGCAGCGGGGGACGACGATGGTGTCGAAGAGACTGTACATCCTTCTGTACGACATGTCGTTGAGCCTCTCGTTGTCGAGGTATTCGTCGAAGCACTTCTTGGCGAAGGGCTCGTCGAAGATGTCCGCGAGCATCGAGAATGACCAGATGTCGCTGCAATCCTTGTCGAAATCATGGCTGTAGCTGTAGCTGTAGCTGGAGGAGCAGCAGGCCTCCGACAGCACTCTGTAATAAGGGATCCCGAATCTCTTCGCCATCGCATCCACCATGTGCCTGATGAGCTTGGCGTGCCTGTCCCCGCCCCCGAATCCGAAGCTGGAGTACCTGGATGACGCGGAGTAGTACCAGGGGTAGTAGCGGCCGGTATCGCTGGTTATCTCGGTGTTGATGAGCCCTTCCTTGGCGAGCTCGATGAACAGGGGCTCGGTTGCCGTCACCAATGTCTCTGCCATCTTCTTGCCGCTGCGCAGCTCGGGGATGGCATTGCATCCCGTGACCACGTTCCTCTCCATCCCGTTGAGGAAGGTCGCGATGTTCTCCACGGTCGCCTTCTTCATGGTGCCGTCCCTCATCGTCTTGATGAATGCTGTTCCATAACCAGTCTCGTCCGGCTGGGAGAGATAGATGAAGAGCTTCATCGTGCACTTGCCGCCCGCGATCCTGGAGACCACCAGGTCGATGCCCGATGCCTCGCACTCGAATGTGATGGTCGATCTCTTCGCAGGGCTCCTGGCCTTCTTCTCGGTCTCCTGCTGGTTCCTGAATGCTTCAAGCTGCGTCTTCATGTCGTTTCCGAATTCTGTTGTCATTTTTCAGTCCTCCATTTGTTTGTTAAGGGCGTTTATCTCATCGGAGAGTTCTCTTCCGAGGACTTTGTCGATATCCTTCTGGTCCTTGATCTCAGTCATCTCGCCGTCCGCACCTACATGCACGATGGTGATGAATGAGCCCATGAAGCCTGAGTTCATAGCCAATCCTCCGATTCGTTCGTCTTCCTGTTGCAGTCAATCTTGCCGTGCATGTAGCTGATGTTGAAGAGGTCGTTCGCATCCCATGCCAGCTTGAGGAGCACCATGAACTCCCTGAGCAGGTCGCACATCTGTTCGGGGTTCGCGGCCATCTCCATGACCACATTGAAGTCGCATTCGTCGGGGTAGATGTAGAGCCAGTGGTCCACATAGATGCGCTCGTCGTTGGTGCACTTGAGGAAGTTGTCCATCGCGATTATCTGCTGCATGTTGTTCGCGATCGTGTACGTAGGGATGTGGTCGTTGTGGTTCTCGCAGTCCTTCTCATTGTAGTGTTCCTTCACATACTCGGTGATGAGCGCGTGCTGGTCCATGAGCACATCAGGCTCAACATTCACTTCCATTTTCATTTTCATAAAGATACCTCCTAAGGTACGGGGCCGAGGCCCCGAAGATGTTTCAGTGCTTGTAGATGGTCACTGACTCGCCGCCCTTCATATTGAAGCACAGCTGGCAGTGCTCGCAGTCTCCCCCGCACACAGTTGCCAATACCGGCACCTGGCAGTCCTCTTCGCCGTCGTTATAGTAGCTCACGGGGAACAGTTGTTTCTGTTTGTCCGTGGGTTGCAGCTCCTTCCATGCGCTGAGTACGATGTTCAGGTTCTCCGGGATCTCGTCGTAATACTTCTCGGCGATGTCGTAGAACTTGGTGAAGCACATGAACTTCGTGTTTGGGCATGAGTTGGCGATGCTGATCATCATCTCCATGACCTCGTCGCTGTAGATATCCCCACCTACGAACCATCTGAAGAGCTTGGCGTGTTTGAATGCGATGGCGTCGACGATGTCGCTGGCGATCTCGTCGAACATCTTGGCCTCGATCATGGTGGTGTTGTCGCCCCATGCCTTGGCCACGTTCTTCCTGCGCCTGCATAGTTTGGCTGCGTAGCAGTTTGCGGCACAGGGGAGTTCGACGTCCTTCCTGCACATCCTGTATGGGAGTGTGCTGAAGCTGAGGACGTTGCCCATTTTCGTGTTCCTTTCACTGATGTCGGTTCCATAATATCCTTTCATGGTATCATCTGTTTCCTAAGGTCTTTTCATAAGAGGTTTCGATTGAGGTTGTGAGCGTCAATCGTACCAGACATATAGGTTGCCGTCCTTGTACTCGAAATCGTCCGCGTGCTTGAAGAGCATGGCGATGTCCGAGGGACACTTGCCCTCCACGCCCTCGATGCTTATCCTCGAGTCGTCGCGCTCTCTTGTGACCCAGTATCCATGGGCCTTGAGGGTCGGATACTGTTTCATGAGCTCGAGGAAGCCGCCGATGCACGGGGCCTCGTTCTGCTTCTCGTCGACGTCCGCGTATCCTTTCTCGATGAGCTTCTCGAGGGTGCCGACATCGAGGTCCATATAGCGTTTGATGCCGCCCCACCAATGGCCAAAAGTCTGGATTTCGAACCTGCTCATTATCTCATCCCTTTCATCGAACTGCTCTTTCGTGAGCTCTGCTGTCTTCATGGTGTACATTCAGATCACCCCGCTCATCTTCGCTTCCATGAGCATACACATGTACTCCGCGTAGTCCTCTCTTGCCCTGAGGACCTCGAGCACCTGCTTCTTCTCTGCCCATGCGCCCCTTGTGGGGTCATCGGGGAGCATGATGACGGGTTTCCTCGTGCTCTTCCTGATGAACTCCACGACGGTCTGTATGGGCATCCTGTCCCTGGGCTCGACCTGCTTGATGACGAGCCTGTATCCTGTTCTGCTGTCCTGTTTCACTGCGATGTTCTCGCTGTTCAATACTGCCAATTGCCAGTCTTCCATTGTAATCACTTCCTAAGTAAAGGGTTTGCGGGGGTTCGGTTGCACCTCAGCCCTCGATGGCGTTGATGACGTCTATCGCGTCCCTGCATGGGAGCAGGCTCTCGTAGAACGCATCCGCTGTCTCCGGGTCGAGCTGTTCTGCTTCCTCCAAATCCCTGAGGAGCCTGCCGTATGAGCCTTGGCTCAATGCCAGTATCTTCAGGATCTTCTTGACTTCTTCTCTTTCCATCTTTAACCACCTGTTCATGATGGAGGTGCGGTCGCACCTCCAAAGGGTTTCAGTAGCGTGCTCCTGATTGCTCCCTGAGGACTTCCAGTCTCCTGCATTCCCTCTTGATGCTGTCGAGCACAGCCATGTTCTCATCGAGCTGATCCTTCATGCCCGTGGTGCGCTTGATGTCCACACTGTTCAGTGCCCAGTCGACGCACTCCTCGATGGTCTTGTACATCTTCGGGGTGCTTGTGAGCGTTCCTCTGAAATATCCCGCATCCTTGTAATCATCGAGGATAATGCCTTCGATGGGGTTGGAATTCCATTCCTTCATGATGACCTTGCACATCTTCGATGCTCTGGCGAGGAATTCCTCCTTGTGGTCTTCGATGAGTACTTTCAGGAGTCTGGGCTCATTCACATCGGATACGAGGTCCACCTTGACACATAGCCTGCCTGTGTCGTCCTTGAACATCCTCTTGATCGGCTCTCCGTCCTTGGGCTTGTGTGCCTGACAGAAGTTTTTCGCCATCGATGTGGCGTTCGATTTGTAGCCTTCGGCTACATCAATCAGGCGCTCGAACATCTGGATGGGTGCATTCAGTGTGTAAAGCGCACCCAGAATGTCGTAGGTTCTGCGTAAGTTGTTCAACTGCTGTACGATGTCCTGTTCTGTTACAGTCATTTCGTTTGCCTCCTAGTTTATCAAAGGGTTTCGAAAGGGGTTTGTTCAGGGTCTGATGAGGCTTGTGCCTCTGTAACGTGATCCATATAAGCGGGTGTGCGGTTGCACGCCCTCAGTTCGGCCCCCACATCTGTTCCAACCATGCGATGCGGTCGGCGCACGGCTTGCAAGTGTACATGAAGATGCCAGTGTATTTATCGTAATACCCTGTATCTTTCTCGTCAAGTCCGTGCTTATATCCAATCTTCTTGCATACCTCGCATTGGCATGCGTCCTTGGGTCTGACTGGTACGAATGGCCTGTTCATCTCGTACCTTGCGACATCCATCTTGAACACTGGGATGCTAACGTGTGCCATCACCATCCTAAGTATCCAATCGATGTTCTTGGTGTAGTGTTCTGTTTTGGCTGCGACTCTGAGCGTGTCGATGCCACGCTCTTTCCCGTACTTGTCGATGAATTCAATCATCCTGCCCGCCATGATGCGCGGGTCGAGTTCGGGGTCGGCGTATCCGAGCATCCAGTGATACTCGTTACCGACTTGTTTCGTGCGCATATCGTAGTTGCGTTCCGTTGCATAGTGGTATTCCATTTTGTTCATCTCCTGCAATTCATAGGTATCCTGATGCCAGCAATACTTCGATGGCTTCATCGCTGAGAGTCTCGCCTGCCTTGAAGCGCTCGAGTACCTCTTCAGATGAGATCTGCCCGTGTGCGATGCGTGCCTGTGTGGTCGTAAGATCGACTGCGATGTAGGGCTCGACCTTGTAGTCCTTGTATGGATCCGTGTTGGCAACTTTGAGCGCCGTCATGAGTTGCTTGGCATCGGTGAGGGTACCAAAATCTGTCTCGACGGTGAATTCGTCGCCCTCGCACGGGTAGTATTCCATTACTTTGAATTTGATGATACAATCGTTGTTCTCTGCTTTCATTTCAACCACCTTTATGCTACGAGGTCTGGCCACACAACTTCCTGAGTTTTGTTGTCCACAAGAGTTACGGTACCTTTATCGTATATGTAAGTGTAATCAGAGTCATCTAAGATGAAACTGCAACCCGAATCAATGTTCCTGATGCAGTCAAAAAGGAGATCTGACTCCCATATGACCTGTCCGAATTTCTTCAGGCATTCACAGTAGAGTTCCAGTTGTTCGGTGAAGCGCTTGTTGTTCATGTGTATGCCCAGTTCTCTCTGCTCTGCGAGGTATATCTCCATGTAGTTGCGGAGAATGTGGTAGTAGGTAATGCTCATAGCGTTAAAGTCGAAAACCTTGTCGAATAATGCGCTGAATCTTGCATCCATTTCAATCACCTGTGTGCGCGGGTGTGCGGTTGTCCTCACTCGTCGTCCCATTCCTCGATGTCATCGTATTCGTAGAACTCGACGTCATCCACGTCCCAGCCATATAGCTCGGGGGCGATGCTGTCTATCTTCTCGATGGCCTTGTCGGTCAGTCCTGACATCCATTTGATGAAGACTTTTTGTACGATGAGCTTGACCTCGGTGTCCTCGTAGTCGTATGCGAGGGACTTGTAGATGAGGTCATAGTCCTTGAACTGCTTGTTCAGGAACTCGATGGTCTGCGGTATGTCCTTGTCCTCGATCTTGACCGTGAGATATACATCACAGTCTGCCGAGTATTCTTTGTAGTGCGTCATGCGCAATCCTCCATGTTCCAATCGATGGACTCCAATACATCTCCGTATCTGTGCCTTGCGACAGTCAGGTAGGCCCTTATGAAGTCCTTGTTGTATTCGACGGGCTTGGCAAGAAGAGGGTCGATAGGGGTGAATCCGTCCATTTCATTCGCCCCCGTAGATGTCTGCGAGAGCGTCGAAGAGCTCCTTTTTGACAACATCGAGATTGTATTCTTCGATGGTGTCATGTCCGTGTGCGTAGTCCCATCCGATGACTTTGTAGCCCTTGATATGCTCGGATAGGGGGATTTTGCTCTCATAACCATCGTCACCGTAGGTGATACCTCCGTGAACGTCTGGCTTGTAAAGATCGAGATCAAGATCCATGGGTACTGCGATGTAAGCGCAGTAGTAGTGATGAGGGTTGTATCCGGTAATGGACGCGATTCTAACGTCCTCCTCGGAAGGGCAGTGTTCGTTAATCTGTACGATGACTCCGTTTGGGAGTTTGTCCAAGAATGCGATGTGTACATCTGACATTGCTAATAGCCTCCTATGGCTTGTATTTCCTACTCGGTCACGTCCGTGACCTTTCGTATGAGGTTTCGCGGGCGTGCGGTTGCACGCCGTTATTGGTAAACCTGCCTGATAAGTTGACCCATGCCCTTTGACCTAACCCTTCGACTTACGTCTACCCTGCCTTCATGCCTGCCTTATGGCATAGCCCGTAAAGGTCGGTAATTTCACTGACGCATCCAGATGTCCTAGCGAACACCCTTCACATGCTCCCGACTATTCTACACATTCGTGACGGCACTACTCTATCGTGCTAGGGACCGAGTCCCCCGATAGCCTCCCCCTTTGGGGTACTTAGGTCTACCGCATGGTGATACTCGCCGTGCCTAATTCGGGCATAGTGCATGGCCATAGCCATGCCCACGTCCGTGGGGCGGCGCCCCCAAGCTCGTCTAATGGCCGAGGGGCATATCCCCCAGCCCGTTGGCGAGCCAACGGCGAGTTTTCGTCCTAAACGACTTATAGACAGGCTATCAATCGTTCCGACTCAACTACAATGACTACATGGTGTTGTAAACTATATAAATCTTCCGCTATACGGATTTTGGGTATAGGGGTAGGAGGAGATGTTGAACTCGCAATAATCCCAAATTTTCGACTCATATACTTTATTTCAATCAATATACTTCATTTCAACCAATACATTTCATTTCAATCAATACACTTCAATTCGCCCGACACTCTTCATTTCAACCGATGCACATCGTTCCAACCAATACGCTTCATCTCAACCGATACACTTTACTCCAACCCTCATCTTTACCGATTCTCATCTCTACCCGGCTCATATGCGGTCCGATCCGACCCCCGTCTTCATCAGGCACACGATCGACCCCCCCCCCTCAACGGGTCCCTCCCCCGAAGGGACTCCTTCCGAAAATACGCTCCCCGAAGAGAAGTATATAACCGGAGTCGTATAAAAAAAGTAAGGGACCCCTTTCGGGGCCCCGGAGTGATGACGCGACAACTGCGGACTTTGTAGCGATCATACATCTCAGCGGAACTATTTATAATTAAAGGCCGCACGGTCAGTTGAGGCTGTTCGGGCCTTGGACACCTCCGCGCGGCCAAGGGAAACTTTGGAATAATGGTGTCCGAATGATAGAATGCATAACAGGTATATAAGAGATCCGCCGGGTTTTGCAAGGATCGGTGCCTCGGGACGGGCCCGACGGATCTGAAGAGTGTGCATGTCCGTCCCAGGACACACATGGTCGGACCCGGATAAAATGATTTCGCAGATTGCGGGCCCGGTGCATTCCCTGCCGGGCCCTGGTAATCTAGGAACACGCCTCTATATATTTATTAAATATTTAAAACAGTTGCCTATATTATCCCTCTCATATATGGGTACAATAATATACTCCATCAGCATACATCCATCCATGGAACTGACAATGGATTCCAAAGGATTGAAGGCCGCCTTCAAGGCGATCTCCACCCAGGTGGACTCCCTCAAGGTCGTACCCGACGAGCTGGGCTGGCGTCTCTACGCCATGGGCGCCGATAAGGTGTCGATGGTGGACGCGAGGATCAACGTCGAGGCCTTCACGGAAGGCTACGAGGTATGGCCGGGGTTCTGCGTCGACGTCAAGGTGTTCCTCGACGCTCTCGCCAAGGCCGGCGACACGGCCAAGGTGGAGCTGGGCGAGGGGTACCTTGTCATCAGGTCGGGCAGCCTGCGTCTGGTCAGGCCGCTGCTGGCGGACATCGAGCAGGTCATCAGGGTGCCGAAGGTGGAGAACACCATAGAGGCGATGCTGTCTGTGGACGACATGATGGACATCGCGGCGGGCGCGGACAGCAAGGGCAAGTATCAGAGATGCAGGCTCAGGATGATGGAGGACAGGTTGGAGATGGAGGTCTCGGAGTATCAGGACCCGTACACGACCACGGTGGTCATCCCCAAGGAGAGGATGACGCTGATGGGCGGGGAAGGCTCATGCCTGTATCCCCTGCACCATCTGCTGACGATGATCTCCGCTATCCCCAAGGGCACGCAGGTCGATCTCTGTTTCGATGAGAACAGCCTGCTGGAGATGAGGTTCGACGTCGGGCACACCGATATCCTTATGGTGCTGTGCCCGCAGGTGGAGGAGGACGGGCCATGATAGATATGACGGACGATAACAGGTACATCCGCAGAGGCAGACTCGTCACATGGTGCGATCATTGCCACGATTTCATCGACATCCCCGTGGACGGCTACAGCGGGGACTGCCCGAGGTGCGGACAGCCCACGCTGATGCGCAGGTGCATACGCTGCGGCTACGAGTGGTGGCCTCTGGACCCCAAGAGGTTCGCGTCGGCCTGCCCGGCGTGTAAATCCCCGTATTACAACCGCAGGAGGTCCATCGAGTACACGAGGGCGCCTGCGAAGAAGAGGGCGAGGATGCCGAAGAGGAAGAAGGACGATCCGGACATCATAGAGGGGTTGGAGATATGATCGGCCAATGCGTGTACTGTATCCACTACAGGCCTGTGGACGACCCGCTGATGACCTCCTGTGAGATAAGGGGCGGGATGAACAGGACGTTCGCGTCGTCGTACCACGAGTGCTTCGTCGGCAGGACCCAAAGGACAACGGAGGACGGAGGGACATGGACGGAATGATATGCCCGAGGTGCAAGGAGGTCACCGGGCACCTGTTCAGGATAAGCGTGGAGACAACGCCCATCGGCGCACTGTGCTATGACTGCCTGAAGGACCTCAAAACGTTTTTGGAGGCGCTCCCGACCGACGGGGAGCAGCACTGGGACAGACTCGGTGCGATGGACGGGTCGGAGATGGTCGAGAGATTCGACATTAAGGACGGATTCGTATGAGAGTATGCGATATATGCAAGGAAAGCGTGGACGGCAGGTACATGGTCTCGATAGGGGACTACTCGGACGACAACGATGGTGACACCTGCCTCAGATTGGAGCTCTGCGAGGGACATTACAAGGAGCTCAAGGGTATAATCAAGGATTGGATGAACGGCGGGCAGTGCATCACACTGGTCGGCGAGGATGGAGAGGAGGTCAGGCTCCCCATGCCCTCGGTGCCTGAGGGGACCAAGAGGCTCGAGGATTTCGACGGGGTGAAGGAATGAACGACGCAGAGCAGGCCTTGAAGCTGGCCGGGGAGACCCTCGGGGCCTTGAAAACATACTTCGAGAGGCTGAACGACCTGGCGTGCGAGATGGACAGCATGGGCTCGGCCGGGCTGCTGCTCGACAGGCTCATCACCGACGCGCTGATGGCCAAAGGGGCCCTCCGCGAGGTCGTGGACATCGCCATAGAGGAGGGAGAGTGATGAACGGGTTTCGCGTCACGGCGTCGCCGTCCACAAGTCCGGGTGAGTGGCTCGCCTTCGAGCTCTTCGAGGCCAAGAGTGATGCAGATAAGTATTTCGCCGAGCTCCTCGCAGAGAACACCATCCTCGCAGATGCAGGGTATCCGTGCTACGTCGTCTCCTACGACGAGCTCGGGGACGAGGGATGGAAGCTCAAGAAGCGCAAGCTCGTCTCAATGGCAGGTGAGTGAGATGCCGAAGAGGAAGGAAGAGGCGATACTGGTGTACTCCAAGGGCGACAGCCTTCTGGAGGGCAACGTCCACAGGCTGAGGATGATCAGGACGCTGTGCAGGGTGGTCTGCCACTACGACAAGGAGGCGGCCCTCCTGGAGGACGGCGTCAACATGCTGCTCATCATACCCAAGGACCACATCGGCGACCCTACCAGCATACAGAGCAAGGCGATAAACAAGATCTATCTGGACAGCATCTACACCGAGAAGGAGTCCGAGGACAAGGTCAGGAAGATAGTCGACCTATACGACGCCGCAGGGGGCGATCCCAAGGACGTCGGGTACGGTCTCCTGCTCAGATACACGGACAAACTGATGATGAAAGATATAAGTGCGAGCATTTTCTACAGGTGATCCATATGTCAAGCAAGAACTCTAAGATTACGACGCTCGAAGAGACACCCGACAGGCCTGCCGAGGCAGCCCCTGAGCAGCCTTCGGAGCCGGTCGTGCTCACGACGATGATGACGAACGCGCCCAAGGAGAAGGCCGTCGAGGCCGTGCCCCCCTCGAGCGAGAGCATCGAGGCCAGGATAAAAGAGCTGCTCCTCAGGCCCAAGAAGTCCGGGCAGCTCCTGACCATGAGCAGGTACAAGGTCGGACCGAACAGGTACTACTATTTCGAGTACGACGTCGACGGCGATGCGTACGAGCAGGCGTGGAACCTGTTCAGGGCCGAGAAAGGGGACAACGAGCCGGAGTTCATCCAGCTGGTCAATCAGATCCTGGACGCCAGCCCGAGGATGCACCGCGGCATCAGCTACAAGCCTCTTAGTTAAATCTATATACCTAGGGTAGTATACTGAGATTGTTCTCTTGTTGGAACATATCCGCTGCGAAGTACCTGGTTCGGCATGTGGTACATTTTTCGTGGCCTCCTAAGGTTGCCCCGCCGGTCGGGTCAAAGGCCGGCACCTGAACTCCACGGATCTACCTTCCCGACTCAGTAGACCCCGAGGACCCCAGGCGCCGGGGTCAGAACAGGCGCCATCCCACTCGATACACCGCGGAGTCTTAAGCTCCTCGCGCGGGTGAAGAGCGTCCAAGCCGACTCGACGTTAAACCGGGCCCCCGGATACGGGGTAGGGAGGACAGGCCCCCTCCCGAACCTCTTGTTTTTATCGTATTAAATATATCAGCGGAGCATGACAGTTACAGACGAGCCTTCCGAGACGTTCGAGAAGGCGAATTTCCCCTCTCCCGAAGAGGAATCCAAGGATCAGAAGGTCGAGGCGGCGGCCAAGAAGAATTCCGAAGCAGGCGTGCCCCAGCCGACCATCCGTCCAGGCACGGCAGAGAAAATAGTCGGGAATGCTCAGGCGAAGAGAACAGGGGTCACGGAGCCCAAGGACCCGGACAAGGACAGCGAGAGGAGTCAGGCCAATCAGAGTTTCGCGCAGACCGGGCAGATCAAGGTAAAGAAGCCCGGTACACCCGTAGAGGGTATGACCAACAGGCTGTCGCAGAAGGACAGGGATAATGCGGGAGCACTCCTCCCGAAGCAGGACCAGCAGCCCGAGAAGCCCCAATTCGATTCGCAGAAGATCGTGGATGCCGCCAAGAAGAATCAGCAGGGCTCCGCCGACCCTGCACAAGCGCAGAAGCCCGGGACACAGCAGGCTCAAGGCCCGCGCGTCAAGATCGGCCAACGCGAGAGCGGTCAGACCATCGGTGGCGGAGCCGGCACCCGCAGGTCCATCAAGGTGCAGACACCTCAGGGCTATATGGATGTGGAGCTGAATTCCAAGGGGGAGTTCACGGACCCCAAGGAGGTCGAGGCCCTGCAGAAGTCCGGGTGGAATCCCGGTGACGAACTGAAGGATGAATACGGGAGGAAGGTCGATTATGCAATGGAAGAGGGCCAGGGCCCACAGCAGGACCCTCAACAGCAGAATCCTCAGGGCACGGACTCCAATGATCTGCAGCCGGAGTCCGCCGAGGATGCGTACAACAGTTTCCTCGATGACATAACGGACGATGAGTGGACATACACCAAGAAGATGCTCGGTGACGTCGGCGTCGCCGCATTGGATGCCACGGCGAATCTCGGCGAGGCCCTGGAGAAGCAGTACGGCGCACTGACCGCACTGGCGTCCACGGCGCTGTCGGGCAGGCCCATGAGCATGGCATCGCAGGCCCTAACCAGCACGATGACGGGCATGGCGGCCATGAACAGCTTCGTCGATAAGACCGCACAGCGGTCGCTGGGCGTCAAGCCCGGCGTGGACCCCGAGAAGCTCAAGGACCAGCTGACCATCAAAGGCGCAGGCTGGTACAGGGACAGGGACAGGGCCGCAGCGGCCGAGAAGTACGTCACGACCAGGTTCGACCAGGCCATCAAGGATGTCGTCGGGCCCGATGGGGACTACAGCAACATCGACGACGGCCAGCTGTGGGCGATCAACCAGCGTATGAGACAGGACATGGACCCCATCATGAAGCGTATCCTTTCCAAGCCCGAGAACACATGGTCGATGGAGGAGCGTGCCTTCTCCAACGCATACAAGGCGATGAACAGAGGCGTCGGCAAGATGACCAAACAGGCCGGTGCCAACGCCAGGCTCCAACAGAGGGCGCAGAGACAGCAGATGCAGGACCTCAGACAGCAGCAGAAGGATGTCAAAGCGCAACTGAACGACCCTAATGTCATCATGGATGGTATCGAGAACGGCAAGATACCCAAGGAAATGGAGTATGAGGCCTATTCCACGTTGTACAACGCGCTCCATAACAAGGCGGAAAGGGGCATTCCGATGTCGGAGAGAGAGGAGAACACCTGGAATGAGCTCCTGAGAGGGAGGTATCAGAGGAACTGGTGGAACGCCTATCGCAGAAAATACGCGGAAAGGGAGTATGAGACCAACAAAAGGAAGTTCACAGGGTACTACAACAACGCTTTGAAGGCCGTCAAAGGCGCTATAATCCGTGCCGAGAACGACCCGAACAGAGGATTCTACCTTACGAACGAGGAAATGAACGCGGTCAAGCCCTATCTGTACCATATCAGGGCGGATATGGAGACCGGAATGAACAACAGGACGCCTCAGGAACGTCTTTTGAGCGAACTTCTGGACGATTATGCCTCTGAAACGACGGAATTCGGGGAAGACGGGGTCGATACCCTTCAGAAGATCATGAATCTACAGGAAATCCCTGTCAAAACGCCCGCAAAACAGAAGAAAACGGTCGAAAACACCCCTGTTCAGGCCACCGGAGCGCCAGGGTCGGAGGAAATCGTTCAAAAACCGCCTGTTGTGCCCCAAAATCCAGCAGAAACACCTGCGGAAACACCCGTTGTACCTCAGAATCTGGCAGAAACGCCTGCAAATCCGCCTGTTACACCCGAAAACAAGGAGAATACAGACCAAATGGGCGAACCATACGTGCCCCGCGGAGCGATCGACAACGCCAAACAATATCTTTCCGGCAAGATGGGCATGGGGTTCAACAGAAGATATATCGAAAGGAAGCGCGATGAGGCCAAGAACAGGATCGATGACACTCTAAAGAGCTTAGGGATCACTGCAGAACAACTTACCGAAGAGGGCTACAATAAAGGGCTGTATGCGAGCGATCTGGCCAATTCCCTCGGGGAGTATTATGCGGCCATGGAGCTTCTGAATGAGAATCCCGATGAAGTACCTGCGGAAACGTCCGAGCCGCCTAAGTATTCTCCGGAGATGCAGAGCTATATATCCGATGCAGCGGGGCTTTTCGGGGATGAGAAAGCCACATTGAACCTGAAGGACTATGGTCTGAAAAGCGGAAATCTCAAATCGCGCGGAGCTTCGGACTCGCACCTGAAGCTATCCACCCTCAACACCAGATTGAGCAGCGTGAACAATTGGATAGACATCGCAAAGGCCGACGTCAAAAAGTATACCGATCTGGCTGATAAACTGGAGGCAGGCGGTTATACCAGCTCTCCTGGCGGAGAGGATTATGTGAACAAGCTCCGGCAGCACGTCGAGGGTATCAATGAACGCCTCAAAACGGCGAAGGCCGCGCAGGCGAAGTTAAAGAAGGAGCTCGAGGGCAGAAAGGCCGGTTTCAATCAGCAATACTCCGATGTCATGAACATCGTGGCCAATCGGATGATGAACAGGAAGAAGAAGCTCAAGGGATGGGATGTGCTCACACCCAAGGATTATCTGAATTGGGCGAACTCCATCCAGGATCAGAATTCGCCTGAGGAAAGGTTCGTCGATTCCATGTCCACATATCTGAAAAACACATCCAAGGACGTATATGACGAGTACTACCCCGAAGTAATGGAAGCAATCAAGGACCCGGAGAAGATGAGGGAATTCTGGTTCAACAATGTCGTGAACAAGAACCTGATCGATGAAAAGTCCAAGAAATATAAGGAGATGGAAAAAAGTCTTCGCGAGAATGTACTGAATATGATGGATATGGCTATCCCTGGATTCGGCACGCCCAGGAAGATGCTGGAGGATAACCGTTACAGACCTATGGATGACGGTTCCGATTGGGCGCAGAAAAGGAAGAGCTTCATCAACGACCTGTCGAAGAAGACCAGGACCATGACAACAGGCGTAGAGGGCCTGGCACATCCGATGGCCGTGCTGCACAATGAAAAGGTATTGGACTACGGAAAGCTGTTCGATTCCGTATACCCCAAACCGACTGTGGTCGAGGACATATCCGGAACCGGAGAACAGATAGTCTCAGAGACTGCCGATGGCGAATCGGCCGAACCGCCCGCTGAGGACGGGTCGGAAGAGCAGGAGATATCCTTGGACGGCTATGATCCGAAGCTCGTCTCGGAGGTCGCGAGTCTCATGGAGAGGAACGCCGGTGGGGATATGGATCTTGACGAATGGGCGGAGCAATTGAAGAACACCTCGGCTGGGGAAAAGTACGGAGACGACCTCATCTATGTATTGGATGAGATCACAGATTATTTCGATAAACATCCCAAGGAGATACAAAAGAGATTGCTGAATACCTACAAATCCGTACCGTCGATCCAGGACATCTTCGATAACGAATTCGAGCTCTGAAACCGTTTTCCCAAACTTTTTGCCCCTGTACTTAACCTTCGGTTGTTTACTGATACTTCGTATTGAGACGAAGTTTCGTATTTTTACTAAGGATATTTTTAAATTTAATATGATATTTATAGTATGTTAAATCTATATATACTAGAGATTTTAATATCTTGTTTTTTCTCTACTTTGAAAAGACCTTAAGATTTTCAAAGTAATATGTTATAAAGGTAATACCTAAACAAAAAATTGAATTTGAAGGGTTTTTTATACGTGAGAAATTTAAAAGTATAGATTTATTGACTTCTTCGGAGAGCACGGGTTAAATAATCCTGAGGACATGCTCGGAGCAGAGGAGACATATGACCGACGAAGGCTACGTTTGGGTCGATGGCATAAAATGCACGACAGCAGCACCGCTTGTGGATATCGACAGGATAATCCCATATGAGAACAACACCAAGATACACGGCTCCGAGCTCGAATTCCTGAAGAACCTTCTGAAGAACCCTGAGATCGGTTTCCGCGACCCCATAGAGATCGACGGGGACGACATCATAGTACAGGGCCACGGCAGACGTCAGGCGGCCATAGAGCTGGGCATGACGAAGGTCCCCTGTATAAAGTATACGGACATGCACGGGGACGCGTCCGCGGCGTACAGGCTGGCGGCCAACAGGGTCGGCGAGCTCGCAGGCTATGACTTCGACCTTCAGAAGATGGAGATCGACGCACTTGAGGAGAAAGGATGGGATATGCAGCAGTTCTCGTTCGAGGATATGAGCATGTTCGACGAGCCCATCGACGCCGGTGACGGCGAGAGCGGGCAGATGGTGGAATACATCACCGAGGACGAGCCCATCGAGGACCAATATGAAGGTGGAGAGACCTATAAGCTGATGGTCATCTGCCATTCGCCAAGGGAAAGGAACGAAGCTGTGGAAGCGATAACGGAGCTCGGCTATAACGTGCAGACGCTCTGAGTCCGGCGAGAGGAGTGCGCCGGACATCCATGGCATCGGAAGCGGACTATTTGATAGGGTAACCTTGCAATGATTCAAGGCTCCACCTAAACTCGAGACCGAAGCCATAAATATCCGACTCATGAATATGTGGGCCTGCGGTCATCTGTGACCGTGTGCGGTCCACCCCGGACCGAGAGGAAGGTAATCTAATGGACACTAACGAATTAAGGGCGGCTTTCAAGGGCCTTGGCCTCAAACTCATGAAGTCAGGCGCTGTGAAGGACGTGTTGAATACATATTGCGTGCTATCTGACAACGGCGTTCTGTCAAAGCCCAACGGTGACAGGTTCGACTTCAATGCCACGGACATCGTGCGCATGAGGTACGACTCCAAGGCGAAGGAGGTGACCGTGAGCCTTATAGACGGCTCACAGGCGACCATATTCGGAGAGAAGGAATACGATGAGTCGGGCAACGTGCTTCTGAATCCGGGCAAGATGCCCAAGACCTTATTCGAGCTCGATGACGTCATGCCTATCCTGTTCCCCGGGATTGAGGAGGCCCTTTTCTATAACGTGCTCGAGGAACAAGGCATGGTCAGACCGGAGCTGTTCGGCGTGCCGACCGACATCGAGACAGAGTTCATCCCCGTGGACGACGACCTGTTCCCGTTCTACCACGAATCGGTACAGCGCAGACTGAGCGAGTTCGGGTTCACGGGAGCGTTCCCGCCGGCCACCGTCATGGACGAGGTTCTGAAGAAGCGCGTCCTGCAGAACAAGCGCAACCTATTCCTCGAATGGATCCAGGAGGTGGAGTGGGACGGTCAGCCTAGGGCCCGCAGATGGTTCATAGACGGTCTCGGCGCCACAGCTCCGGCACTGACGCCAGAGCAGGAGAAGATATACCTCGAGGAGGCCACCCTTGCATGGTTCATGGGAGGCATCCAGAGGATGTTCAGGGAGCAGAAGGTGGAGATAGTCCCCGTTCTTATAGGAGGAGAAGGTCTCGGAAAGGGTAACTATCTGAGGTACACCGTCGGAGGGAAGAAGCACGCCAACTGGTTCATGGATACCGTACAGTCATTGGAGGTCCCGGGCGGAGAGGAGAAGATGCTGGAGACCATCCAGGGGGCGATCATCGTCGAGTTCTCCGAGGCCACGCAGTTTTCCACCGTGAAAGGCGCGGAGCTCTTGAAGTCCTTCGTATCGAAGTCGAAGGACAAGCACAGGAAGGCCTACGCAAGAGAGGCCAAGATAACCTACAGGAAATTCATGCTCATCGCCACATCCAATAGGAACAATGTGTTCCTCGATGTGGGCGGCGGTAACCGCCGTTACTTCCCCATGTACTGCGATGCCAACAGGGCCATCCGTCCGTTCGACCCGAACAATGACGAGGTCAACGCGGAGGACGTCAGGCAGCTCTGGGCGGAGGTGCTCTATTATTATAACGAGGACCCGACGGCCACATCATATCTCACCAAAGAGGTCGCGGAGCTGGCGGCCGTTATGCAGGATTACGGTACCGTGGAGGACACCAACGTCAACATGATCGACGAGTGGCTGGACGACAAGGACAACGGCTTCGCGGAGGTCGGCAAGAAGATAACCAAGGAGGAGATATTCTACAAGATCCTCGGTGTGTCCATCACCGGTGCGGGTGTCGTACCGTTGTACGCCGACCAGATATACACGAAGTGGGTCGACAAGCAGAAGTGCTGGCGCAAGCTGTCGGCATACCAGCTCAAGCGTCTGGGCAAGACCTCCAGAGTAGTGTTCGAGAGAATGTACACCGCCGACGACATCAAGATAAAGCGCAGGGCCAACATGGTCAACATCGCGCCCGGACAGGAGTCCAGCTTCGTGGACATCGTCGGTATCGTAAGGAGATGCGCCATCCAATCCGGTGCGAGGGCGTTCGGGGACAGGATGTTCCTTACGGGTCTGTCGGAGAACGAGATCCGTGCAATCGTCGAGGCCGGCTACGTGTATCAGGACAACTCCGGCGAATATGTGCTGACGGAGCTTCCGTGATAGGATGGACGGGAAGTTCAAACTGATGGCGCACCAGAAGTTCGCCATCGAGGCCATCGAGGCCAATGATGGGCTCTTGATCAATATAGGTTTGGGAGGAGGAAAAACAATGGTCGCCCTGGCCTATATCTATAAGCACCTCAAAAGGGGCGATGCCAGGGACGCACTGGTGGTGTGTCCCGCGTCCCTCGTTGAATCGTGGAGACAGGCGATAGAGGAACTCCCTAAGTTCGAGGGCTTCGACTCCAGAGCCGTGGAGCTGATGAAGGAGAAGGTGACGATAACCTCGTTCCAGAAGACCTACAGGACCACCAAGAAGGAGATAGTCAAATCAGGCGGGCAGGTCACCTACCAGAAGATCGTCACCGTGAGACCGGAGGTGGATAAGAGATGGTCGATCCTGGTCATCGACGAGGCCCACCAGGTCTCTGCCCACAACGCCACAGGGACCAAGACCATGATAACCTTGGCCCAGATGTCGGGGAAGATAATCAGTCTCTCCGGAACGTTCACGTTCGGAGGCAGAGGGATGCCGGCCTACAGCAAGCTCTACGGGGAGATACAGATCGCATCCAAGGGCAGGGCGTTCAGGAACTGGACGGAGTTCAGGAACAAGGCGATAATCGCCGAGGACAGGTTCTACAACCCTCTGGCGTACGACGAGGCGTACTGCAAGCACCTGATGGAGAATTGGATGATCGTGTTCCGTACCGAGGACTGTGTGGACCTCCCCGACAAGGTCGAGACCGTGGTGCCGTGTCCGCTGGCCGAGAAGAAGGTCTACGTGGATTTCATGAATGGTGATTACAGCAAGTACAACGTGGACATCAAGATGGCCGGAGGCCAGTACACCAAGATGCTCCAGATAGTGTCTGGGTCGCTCAAGACGGAGGATTCAACGCTAATACTGAAGACATCCAAGGACGACGCTCTCATGGATATCCTGAGCGGTACGGACGATGCCGTGGTCGTGTTCTGCAACTACAGGGCCAGTATAGATCATGCCGCAGCGGTGGCCAGGAAGGCAGGGAGGACCGTGACGGTCTACGACGGGCGCAGCAGGACCGAGACATGGAAGGACTTTCAGGCCGGGAAATGCGACTGCATCGTGATGCAGTATCAGTCCGGAGGAGCCGGGATAAATCTACAGAGGAGCCACACCATGGTGCTGTATGAGCCTTGCTTCAGCGCGCTGCTGCTCACCCAGGCACTAGGGAGGGTGTACCGTACCGGTCAGACCAAGAAGGTGCAATACTTCTTTCTGGTGACGCCCGCATCGCTAGAGATGAAGGTGCTGAACACTGTCAGGAGCGGTAAGGATGTGTCGGAGAAAGTGCTCATCGAGCTGGCGGAAGGCTCGGATACAGATTAATATTATTGCAGTCATACAGAGAGGAGATAACAATGGCAACGCAGGAATCGAGGAATCTGGATCAGTTCCATCTGGACCTTCAGAAGGAGATAACCAAGGATCTGTGGCGCAATGAGAGGGTCATGGACGATTTCTATCTGGCCCACATGGTGGACGCGGACGCGCTGGCGAAGTGCAGGCTCAGCCGTTACGGCCATGAGTCCAAGAGTCTGGCGAAGTACACCAACAGGAGCGGGGACTACAACGATATGCAGAAGGCCAAGGACGCGTTCCGTGCGGCCGACAAGAACGTCCAGGCAAGGGATTGGGATCTCGACCAGAACGTGGCCCTGGTGTATTTCGAGCATTTCGGAGAGGGATTCTATGGAGAACCGTTCCCGAGCAAGAACACCGAGTGGAAGTGCCCCAGGTGCGGTACGCATTACATGCTGTCGCTGAAAACACTGCCCGAGAGGTGTATGAAGTGCGGAAGGGAGACGCCCATAGGAGAATTATATAAGGAGAGGGTCCTTAAGAGGTGACATCATGACTAAGGATCTCTCCGCAGAAGCACAGGCGATGATGGGCCTGAACGTACAGAATGTCATAAAGACAGTGCTCATGTCACCCATGCGCTCCTCGGGAGAGGTCAGAGAGGCGGACGGGAAGACATCCCTTGAGGAACTCTCCGCGTCCAACACCACTGTGATGACCCGCCTTATCATGCAGATGTCCTATAATGCTACCAAGGGAGACGTCAGATCGGCGCAGTTCCTGTTCGAATACGCCGGGTTCAAGGACGGCAGCTCGACAGACAATGATACTGTCGTGTTCGTGGACGACATCGCCAATCCCGCGGCCAAGACGGACGAGACCGAGATACAGGATGCGGAATTCGAGGTCCTGCCTCCGAACGCCATAGCAGCACCGAAAGAGGTGCCGGAAGAGGACGAGGACATCGAGATCGTCGATGACCTCTAAGCAAAGATTTATATTACTGTGCTCGTATACTTGATTTAGACACTGAAAGGTGATCTAGTGATACAATGACGGAGATCGAATATACGAGAGAAGACAGGGTCGCCCTGCTGAAAAAACTCAACAAGGCGCGCGAAGATATCCAGAAATGCGACTGGATGAAGGACAAGTTCCTATCCTACGGAGGAAAGAGCGGATACAGATACATATCCGTGGACAAGATGAAGGCGAACGTCGCACCCATCCTGCAGAAGCACGGGTTGGAGTGGAGCGTGGATTTCAGCGCACCCGACAAGGCGGAGCCTCTTCAGTCCCTGCCCCAGCACTGGCTTATCAGGCTGGATGTGGAACTCATCGACATCGACACGGGTTACAGCATCTGCGACGTCGTGTACGGAGAGGCCGGGGACTCTCTTGACAAGGGAGTGACCAAGGCGGAGAGTTATGCGCTGAAGACATGGCTCGCCATGAAATTCATGATCGCGGACGGCATGGACCCCGATGCAGAGGATACCGGCGCGCCCAGCGTGCCTTTCAAGCCCAAGACCCCTGCGGAACAGACGCAGGTCATCAGTAAGACGCTCGGACAGGGGGTTGCACCTACACCGGTCGCACCCGCTGCGCCCGTGACCCCCACACCTGCACCGGCGGTGCCTAAAGCGGAGCCTGCCAAGAAGGCTCCTGTTGCACCGAAGGTGTCGGGGCCCGTGGAGGACGCGCCGAAGAAGAAGCTCAAGAAGACGGAGCCCGGGATTGAGGTCAATCCCGAGGGTACCGCGACCACGATGACCGTCAGCGCCCCCGAGAGTACGGAAGGGCACATGACGGTGAGTGTGAAGGAGCCCACGGCGGCCGAGAAAGCCCTCGAGGAGCTGAGACAGCAGAAGATCCAGCAGTACAACGAGAATATGACTGTCATCAAGAAGAATATGCTCAACAAGAAGATTGAGAACTATACCAAGGCGATCCAGCAGAGCAAGATAACTTCCGATAAGGCCAAAGAGTTCGCCATGAGATGCGCCGAGATAGGCTCCGATGCTGAATTCACACAGTTCATCCAGGACTTCCCCGAGATACAGGTGGACGAATGAGCAGAGTATACAAGGCTCCCGAGAATCCGTATGTGGTCGAAGGGAACCACTTTAGGATCACCGGAGGTAACGTCCACAAGGTCTCGGGAACGAGCCTCGGGGGTATCCTCGGAGTCTCCCCTTGGGCGACGGAGTTCACCGTGGCCTGTAACCTGCTGGGCCTGTGCTCCGAGGACATATCTGACAAGCCGGCCGTGAAGGTCGGACAGGCTCTGGAGGAAGAGATAGTGCGCTTCGCGGATACCGCGTATCCGCAGTACGGTCACTTCTACCCTGCGGAGCAGGTGTTCGAGGCCAGGGAAGGCGACCACGACAGCTGGGTGTCCGATTGGGAGGACGATACCTTCGCAGGGCATCTGGACGGAGTGGTCATCGGCGATGACGGAGAGGAGTATGTGCTGGAGATCAAGACCTCGGGCAACATGGATTCATGGGCCGAAGGGGTGCCTAGATATTACCAGCTGCAGGTCTGTCTCTACAACCACTTCATGACGAAGAAGGACATGGCATATGTTGTTCTGGGGGCGGTGAACGAGAACACGTACAAGGACTACCATTCATGGATACCCAACGAAAAGACCGTGGCGCTGTTCCCCATGAACATCGACCAGGAGGCCTTCCAGAAGGTGCTGGACCAGGTCAAGGAGTGGTACGAGAAGTACATACTCAACGGCGTTACGCCGGACTACGACCCCAACAATCCCATCGACGTGGAGATGTACGAGCACCTTGTCGGGCTGACGAAGGATATCAGCGAGATTGAGACGATGGTCTCGAAGCTCGCCGAGGTCACGAGGGAGATAGACAATCTCGAATCCGACAACAAGGACAAGTACGACCTTCAAGCGGAGATCAGGCAGAAGCTCAAGGACTATATGGAAGCACACGCATTGACCGAGATAAAGGGTACGGGCGCGAAGGTCTCGCTGTCCAAGACGACACGCACATCCATCGACGAGAAGGCGATGGAGAAAGACGGCATCGACGTATCCAAATACAAGACCGCTAAGATTTCAAACACATTAAGATATAAAGAGATAGAGGAATGAAAATGTTGAACAGAACAGAGCACAAGTATATCAATGAGACACCCAGGCAGGACACAGACTTCGCAGACCCCGTAGAAGGACTGCAGTACGCAGTCATCAGGAAGGCAGAGTGGGACCAGGAGCTCGACAAGTGGAAGATCGGGCTTCACTCCCTGACCAACGGAGCATACATCAATCTGACATTCAATCTCACCAACATGGATCAGAACGGCAACGAGGAGCCCAACGCAAGGAACCGCAGGACGCTCATAAGCCTCACCAAGGCCCTTTACGGACCCGATGAGGAAGGCCTCCCCTACCCCGACGACATCATCGGATGCGCGGTGCTCGTGGACGTCAAGAAGAGCGTCTCCAAGACCAGATTCAAGGACGTGACCGTGACCGATGAACAGGGCAACACAGTCACAGTCAAGCAGCCGTTCGTATTCTGGAACGTCTACGACTTCAAGCCCGTCCCCGAGGGGGTGGCCAAGGGATTCGGCAACCCCGAGCAGTACTCGCTCCCCGAGACTGTCGAGGAGACAGAGGCAGGAGACATTGAGGAATGACCCCGGAGAGCGAGCTGAAGAGGGACATAAAGAGACTCTTGGAAGCTCGCGGGGCATTCTGGAGTATGGTCACAGGCGGGCCATACTCCAAGCCCGGGGACCCGGACATCATCGCGTGCTACAAAGGCAGATACATAGGTATCGAGGCCAAGTCCGCGCATGGCGTCCAGAGGCCCGAACAAATCATACGCCAGAAACAGATAGAGGCCGCGGGCGGCATCTATATCCTGGCATATTCCGTGAAGGCTGTCGAGGATTGTCTGGACAGCATTTAAATCCGAAAAACACCTACGGTGGCATGCAGGGCAGGTTCGTCGATTTCCTGGTCATCGGCCGCGGGCCAAGCGCGGTTTCCCTGCAACCTTCTTTTTATAGTCGGATATTGATGCGAATCATGATAATCATGACTATCAATGAACAGATTGCGGAGGGTGCGAAGCTCATTGTGCTCACACAGGACACCGACGAGCAAATCACCGTACCCAAGGGGGTTTCGCTCGTACTCGACCTGGCTGGATTCACTCTGAGAGGCGACGGAGTTGAGCACACCATCTTGAACAATGGGACTCTGAGGATCATAGATTCGTCCATAGGTCTCACGGGAACGATCTATAACAATGTCAAGAGCAAGGCCTGTATCTTCAACAACTTCGGCGGACTGCTGGTCGTCGACGATGCGACCCTGACAAGAGGAGATGTTTCATATTACTGCCTGCACAACTGGGGAGAGAACGTCACTATCAACCATGTGAAGATAAATATCTCCGGTAACGCGGCGGCCATCTCCAACGGATTCTACACTCCTTCCAAGGAGAACCCCGATAAGGTGTTCGTCTCCATGGTCATCAAGGATGCGGACATAACTACATCTGGATCCCCCAATGCATGTGTCAAGAACGACGAATACGGTGTCATGGCCATCATGGGCGGGAGATACGTCTCGCAGTCGCAGTACGCCGTGAACTCCTGGAACGAGCTTTCCGTAACAGGCGGCTACTTCGAATCCGTTGCGTCCAAGCCTCTGGTCTGCGGTTCCACACCCAGCTCGGGAGGGCACTGCCAGCTGAAGATCACCGGAGGTACATTCAAGGGTGCCACCGGGATCATGGACGACTGCTCCGAGGGGCAGACCTCAGGAGATTACGTCGCGCCCGTGTGGGCGATAACCGCCGGTAGTTACAACACACCCATCGAGGCCGCGTTCCTCGGAGACACCATGGAGATGTCCCTCCTGCCCGACGGCACATACGGTGTCGCCATGGTACCCAAGAACAAGTGGAAGGTCGTCAAAGCCCCCACAGGCCCTGGTCTCTGGGGATTCCTGTGCGGAGTCTACACAAAGGAGAAGGTCGACTATACGGCAGGCGGTATCGAGCTGTCCTTCCAGTCCATCACACCCGTGGCCCTGCTCAGCGTGGCCGCAGAGGGCGGAGTCACAGGATACCTGAACGGCAACAAGCTTCAGCTGTTCAGAGGCGGTGCCGAGGTCAGCGGAGAAATCAAGAACCTTACAGTTGCAGTCATCGGTCACTAAACACTTTAGAGCCCCCCGGGGCTCATATTTCTTAAATAACCCCTTTTATATACATCAAATATGGACGAGATAGAGCCTCAGAGGCCGGTCTACACAGATCCCGAAACGGTCGCGATGACCTTGGGGCTCAGCGATCCCGAGGACCCCCACGCCGTTTTCAAGTTCAGCGATGTATCCAACCCGTCATACGAGTTCATAGAGCACCTTATAATGGCCAAGGAAGATGAGATAGACCTCAGGCTGCACAGGAGCTGGAGAGAGAACAAGGTCGTGGACGAGATTCACGACATCCCCGTATACCAGAATGATGAGAACAGCTGGATGGCATGGGGGTACGCGATGGGAGGGAATTCGATACAGCTCAGGAGGGACCTAAGGCCATGGGACCCCAAGAAGGGTGACAGGATATAGATCAGGACCTTCAATATGATATGGTACGACGTCTCCACACAGTACATGGGATTCTATGATGACCCCCTATACCGCTCCGAGATATTCGAGACCCAATCCGACCCGCCTGCCAGGTGGTCATACGGTAACGAGTTCTGGTTCGACGAGCTCCATGGCAAGCTCATGCTCAGACCGCGTATGCTGAGACCGCACTTCAACTCTCTGTGCATCTCATACCGCTACGGTTCGACCCAGCCGGTCCCGGCAGCCATCAAGAGGCTGTGCAGCATCCTCGTGGCAGCGGAGATACTGAACATGGACTTCTATTCCATCAAGGTCGGAATGGGAGGAGACATAAGCGGTATGAAGGAGTCGGCCATAAAGAACTGGAAAGAAGAAGCTGGCAACATATTCTCCGCGTATCAGAGGTCCGGAACGGTCTATTCCATCAACAGGAGCTGACATGAGCCAATTCAACGAGGATGACGACGCCGAGTTCTACACGGATGACGTGAGATTCATCGCGGATATGCTGAAGGACAATTGGGGGACGTTCCATAAATGGAACCTGGAGAGGCCGCCCATCATATACGAGCCGGAGCAGTGGATGACCAATGCGGCGAACGCGGCGATATTCGTCTATCAGATCTCCAGATACAACTCCGTGTCCACCACGGATTATTCCACGATACAGAGGACGTCATTCATAGCGGTGCGCACATCCGCGAGGCACAGGAAGGTCTTCAGGAAGATGGTCGATGAGGTGTATCAGATCATCTACGCGCACCGCAGAGTAGGCCAAAACAAGCTCAACGGATACACATTCATGGAGATCATCAACGACAGGGACACCAATGACTATCTCGGTTGGTACGGGAACACCCTGGACATAAAACTCACGACCTACAATTATCCCGTGGCATCGGATGGATACGGCATTCATGATGACGACTGTGAAGGGTCTGTTTAAAATAGATAAGAGGAGTTGCTCTATTCATGACATGTCAGTTATTTGAGAATTGGGAGGGCTGCAGATGACGCTCATACGCAAGTCCGCAATCTTCTCAAAGGAAGGTTCATTCGGACAGGGTAAGGGAAGCGATTACGCATGGTTCCCTTTCCCTCCCGGATATAAATTCTCTCACACACCGTCACGTGCGACCACCAGGATACAGACCACCGGTACGAAGAGATTCGACAACATCGCATACGGTACCTTCTCAGGCACTTGGGAGGTCACATATATGATGGATTGGAACTATCTCGAACCGTTGCAGATGGTCTTCGAGACGTATACTCCGACTCCCGTAGCCGGAAAGACCGGATTATATGAGCATACGTTCAGAAAGGCAGACAACAAGCGTATCGAATCCTATTGTATCAGGGAAGCATATGACAATACCATGGCCGGAGGCAGAGAGGATGAGGTCATCGAGCTCAGAGGATGCGTCGCCAGGTCGGTCACATTCTCCAAAGCGTCCGGATCATCCCAGACTCAGGTGACGATAAGCGGGTTCTACAGCTTCAATGAGTCCTTTATCGGGCAGATAGAGCACCTGGACTACGAGAGATACACCGATGTGAATCTCATGGAGTACATGTGCCTGTTCATCGGGGGACTCGAGGACGACAATTACATCGCCAACACTGAATCCCTGACGATAAGCATCGATAATTCAGCGGAGGCGATATACAATGTGTGTTCGCCGTTCCCGGGAGAGTACATCGAAGGTGTGACGAACTACACATTCAGCACTGTTGCGTTGGCCAACGACCCCAGGCATTACAGGCTCAGACTGAATTCCGGAGGAAAGGACAATACGCACACATACCCGCTGTCCAAAGGACTGGCACCCATAAGCGAGATGCACATGATCTCCTATGATGAGGAGGCCAGAGAGCATGATAATTCAAGGGTCGAGGCATTCGAGGCCGCAGACAACAGTCTGGATATAAGAGTGTATGACTGCGAGATCAAATCCGTACCGTATCCGAACGGAGACGGCAGCAAGCTGGAGGATTCCATATCCAGTTCCATGTGCAGCGAGATATATTTCGTATTCACGACCAGAAGGCCGACATACGCACTTACCGACGCTAACGACCATAGGAAGACATCCATCGTCATCCCGGTATGAGCATAAAGAAGAGGAGATAACATGACTGGAGAAGTAAAGAAGATAATCGTGAAGGACATGGCGGATTTCGGTCTCGAGGGAACGCTCGAGATGCGCAGGCCGAACAGACGTAAGCTGAACGACCTCAAGAACGCCATGGGCAAGTGCACCAAGCTGGTACAGGGTCCGAACGGCCCAGAGATCCAGGAGGCGAACCTGGGGGATATGGAGATATGCAATATCCTGTCCTGCGTCTACAAAGCACCGTTCACTATCTCTCTGAAAGGGTATCTGGATTACGCCGATATGCTGTCCCAATACGGGAAGGACGAGGAAGAGGCACAGCTCTTCGAATATCTCAAGGAGACCTCGGAGGAGCTGAAGCAGGATAGCCCTTTTGCAGACTCTCCATCAGCGGCGACCGCGAACTCGGAATGAGGAACCTGTATGAGAGCGTCGCATCAGGTAAGCCATTGTCCACGGACGGTCTCAGACTGTTCATGTACGGGATATACCTGAGCAACGGAGGCACACCCGAAGACTATATGGCGCTGGATGACGATGACCTGGACGCGATGTACATCGCGTACTCGGCAGAGAAGGCGCATGAACATAACCAATGGATGGAAGGACTGGTGGACATCGTGAAGGCCATATTCGGAGCTGATTGAATGGCAGAGGGCGAAGGCGGAGTATATCTGGATCTGTACGTGCGCTTCCAGAACATCATGAAGGAGATGAAGGCTCTTCAGGACCAGATCAACAAAGCCGATCTGACAGTACCGGTCAAGATCACTGCTTCCGAAGGAGTCGAGGGTACAAAAACAAATAAGGCCCAGGGCGATAAGGAGGCTTCGGATAGGGAATATGGAGATAAACACCGTGAGATGGTCAAGAACGCGCTCACGCGTATCTCCGATGTGGGTGTCGGGTTCATTCAGAAGACCTTCGGGATGGTAGAGCAGCTCTACGCTACGCTGAAGAAGCATTCACCGCTCCTTCAGGCCGTGGAGCAGTTGTTCAATCTGGCTTGGATGCTCTTCTTCATGCCTATCGGCAACAAACTGGCCGAAACGCTCATACCTGCCGTCCTCCAGATGGTGGATGATGTCATGGAGATATGGGATGCCTTCGAGGGCATGTCACTGGGCGAGATGCTCGAGTACGCCATCGAGACCGGAGCAGAGATGCTGGGTGAGTTCCTGTTGAACATCGGCGAGGAATTGGCAGAACAAGGCGGATTGGTAGGTTCGATCGGGAACATGCTCGTAACGATGGGTGATTTCATCAAGAATCATGGGGCCCAGCTCATCAATCTACTGACCAAATTCATGGAATTCATCCTAGACCATCTCAAGGAGCTCATCGCGGTGGTCATTGCATTCAAGGCCATCACGGTGGCCCTACAGATAAGACAGATCATAGCATCATATATGTCTGCATTCGGCGGCCTCAACATCCTCGGGGTAATCGGCGCATTGACTCCGTTGGCATTGGTAGGGCTCGCCGCAGGTGGAGTAGCGTATGGTGTAATGGCCGGGGCATTTGCCGAGGGCGGGCACGTGGATGCAACGCCCGGAGGGCATTTGGCCGTCGTCGGAGAGGGCGGAGAGGGAGAATGGATAATCCCCGACTCGAAGATGAGCAGCATCGGCGGGAACAACACGTACACTATCAACAATTACATGATGAGCACCGACGAGCTCGACAGGCACATCAGGGAAGTCGTCTCCGGAGAGGTCAGCGCGGCCAGGCTCAGGAGCGGATACTGATGGCCAGCCATGGGACCTCAAGCAATCCCTTGACCTCATTGAGTGCAAGTCTTCAGGAGATGTATGAAGACTCCGATAAGACATATTATGTAGCGAGCGGAGCAAGCGTCAATTTAACAGGAAAGACCTCCTATCCGTCATATACCGCTACTTTGACGACAGGCGGGTCTGGAATAACATGCGACAGCACTTCCGGCGATGCTACGGGCAGCATGCCATCTTCCGAAGTGACCATATACTGCTCATACCATAGGTCTGCTTTAGCGACAGGCGAAACATTTGCTATCAAATTAGTGCCCGGAGGTCAGACGGGGCCATTCGAGATAACCACGGCACTGTACCCTTCGGCAGCTGGAACAATAACGCCCTCATCTGCAACGGTAGCGGCCGGTGGAAGCCAAAGATTCGTCATCTCTGCAAACTCCGGGAATTATATCTACCAGGTGTCTGTCGACGGGACGGATATACATGTGGGAGGCTCGTCCATAACGACATATGCCTATACGTTCACCAATGTGTACGAATCACACCACATATCCGCGACCATATTCACGAACCCTACTCAGATCATCACTGCGTCCGCAGGTTCCGGAGGGACCATATCCCCCAGCGGAAGCGTCACAGTGGTCAGCGGACAAGATCAGACATTCTATATTTCAGCTAATACGAATTACATTATCAACACGGTCAAGGTGGATGGAGAGACTGTGAAGACAGGTGGAACATCGTATGAATACACTTTTACCTATGTTGTGGATTCTCATACGATTGCCGCCACATTCACATACCAAGATGATCCTGTCACATATTATACGATCTCCGCGTCCGCGGGAGCAGGAGGCTCAATCTCGCCGAGCGGGAGCATACAGGTGCCATCGGGCGGTAGCCAATCATTTTCAATTGCCGCCAATACAGGTTATGTCATCAAAACTCTGGCCGTGAACGGGTCGACCGTGTCCTCTGCCACAGGGTTGTCCACCTACACATATACTTTCAGGTCGGTGACTGCGAATCAAAGCATTTCGGCGACATTTGAGGGAAGTCAACCCGAGCCCGACCCGGACCCTACGAGCG